>Ga0316204_10010072_pt1 | contig 12327 bp, 8 predicted proteins | sample 6monrhotite_MG_2_FD_205661 | JGI IMG/M metagenome (GOLD analysis project Ga0316204, IMG submission 205661) | Microbial mat bacterial communities from mineral coupon in-situ incubated in ocean water Damariscotta River, Maine, United States -... | ecosystem: Environmental > Aquatic > Marine >...
CATTGAGTAGTTTACTCATTACCGTATGCAATCTACGTGCTCCAATGTTTTCCACTTCCTCATTGATTCGGAACGCAATGTCTGCAATCTCTTCCAATGCCTCATCCTGGAAGGTGATTTTAACTTCTTCTGATTCAAATAATGCCTGGTATTGCTTTGTGAGAGCATTTTTTGGTTCTTGGATTATCTTGAGGAAATCGCCCTTAGTGAGGTTTTCCAACTCCACTCTTATGGGGAACCTTCCTTGTAATTCAGGAATGAGATCTGAAGGTTTGGCAACATGAAATGCACCGGCAGCTATAAAAAGGATATGATCGGTTTTTACAATACCATGTTTGGTGTTAACAACAGAGCCCTCTACTACAGGCAGCAAATCCCGTTGTACTCCTTCACGACTAACATCCGGACCGCTTCCACCTTTGGAGGACGCTGAAGCAATCTTGTCAATTTCATCAATAAATATGATCCCTGTATTCTGTGCTTTTTGAATGGCCTCTTCTTTAACTTCATCCATATCAATGAGTTTGGCTGCTTCCTGTTCTAATAAAATCTCTTTGGCTTCAGCAATAGTAACCGATCGTTTTTTGTTCTTTTTCGGCATCATACCACCAATCATTTCTTGTAAGTTCATCATGGAAACGTCATCCATCATTCCTCCACCCACTACACTCATGCCAGGATTTCCAGCAGAATTTACAGAAATATCAATTTTGCGTTCATCTATTTCTCCATTCTTGATTTTCTTTCTAAAAATCTCTCTTGTTTTCTCATTTAATTCCTGATCTGTTTGAGGAGTATCATTTGTATCTGAACTTACTGAAGTAGGAGTTCCAGTTTTCATTGGAGGAATTAATGCATCAAGAATAATTTCTTCAACATGCTGCAGAGCCTTCTCTCTGACCTCTTCCTGCTTATTGGATTTTACCAGATTAACCGATTGGTCTACCAGGTCTCTAACCATGCTTTCTACGTCTCTTCCAACATATCCTACCTCTGTAAATTTGGAAGCTTCCACCTTGGTAAAGGGAGCATCCGCAATTTTAGCCAGTCTTCGGGCAATTTCAGTTTTCCCCACGCCGGTGGATCCAATCATTAGAATATTATTGGGTATAATCTCATTCTTGATTTCTGATTTTACATTCATTCTTCTCCATCGGTTTCTAAGTGCAATGGAAACATTTTTTTTGGCATCGGTCTGCCCAATGATATATTTGTCAAGCTCCTGAACTATTTGTCGAGGAGTTAAATATTCTTTATTAATCATTTTCTTTTCTTTTTATCTTAAACATCTTTGAAAAATTACTTATTACAGTAAAGTAATTACCTGCGCCAGCTACATGATAGGGAGCATAGGTATAAGCAAATTCGAAGGCTTTAACTCTAAACATAAATCCAAATGAAAACCCTGCGCCACCTGGCCTTTCTTCCAACCGGAGCTCCTGTCGTATTTGATGGTTATATCCCGCTCTTAGTTGAAAATTTTCACTAAAAATCAATTCTGTTCCAATAGTAATCCTTCTAAATATTTTATTGAATGTACCGGGGTCTTCATTAAAGGAAGAATTGCCGGTATCGTCTAAATAGTCTAAGTCTCTAAACAAATTATAGCCCGTTACTGAAAATCTAAAGGGCATATATTGAGGCTTAAAGGTTAAACCTACTTGCAAATCAGCAGGCAGCTCTGAAGATGCAGTGCCTGTATAATCGGCCAGCCTGAAGCCAATGTTCTTAATAAGTAAAGAAGCGGTCAGCTCTTTCTCAGGATGTATATAAGCACCACCAAGATCAAACAACAATGCCGAAGCATTCTGATTTTCAATTGCTGAGCCCACCCATTTCATATTTGCTCCCATGGTAAAATTTCCAACACTATGACTTTTTCCTATTGTTAAGGCAAATTCTTTAGCATTGAAGTCATTGGTTGGCAGTCCCGATGCATCAAACCCTTGAAACTCGCCGTAATTCAAGTATTGAATCCCAAAAGAGAACAATCCGAGTCTATCAAAGTCATGGCTGTAAACTGCGGAAGTAAGGTTAATGTCGGCAACATAGTTTAAATAATTTACTGCAAGATGCCGATCATAGTCCCTTGAGATTAATGCAGGATTTGATAGAAACATATTGGGGTCTGCAGCAGTAATATTTACTCCACCCAAGCCAGCTAGTTTTGCGTGACTGGGTAAATTTAGAAACTCAAAGGACTTTTCACCTCCCAACTGGCCAAAGCACGGTAATCCTTGAATTAACAGTGTGAATAGCAGTGCCAGATATAGAAATGAATGCTTCAAAATACGCAGGGAAATTTAGCCTACTATTTATTTTCAATAACAAAATTAATGGAATCTTTCACCTTTTGCTTTAAAAGCGCAATTTCCAATACTTCATCAACGTGAGAAACATAGTTAATGGTCAAATCCTTTATGTAATTTTCAGGGATCTCTTCAATATCCTTACGATTTTTATAACTAAGAATAATTTCTCGTATTCCAGCTCTTTTAGCTGCAAGTATTTTTTCTTTTATTCCACCCACGGGCAAAACCTTGCCGATAAGCGTGATCTCTCCTGTCATTGCTATTCTGCTTTTTACCTTTCGCTGTGTAAACACAGAAGCCAGGGAGGTAAACATGGTGATTCCGGCAGAAGGCCCGTCCTTTGGAACAGCTCCAGCTGGGACGTGCACATGAAGGTCATAATTTTCGAATACCTTGTAATTTATACCCAATGCTTCCGCATTGGATTTTAAATAAGATAAGGCTGCCATGGCAGATTCTTTCATAACATCTCCCAATTGACCGGATAAGGTTAGTTTTCCCTTACCACGGCTAATACTTGATTCAATCGAAAGAATTTCACCTCCAACACGTGTCCATGCAAGTCCTGTAACAACTCCGGCTTTTTTATCATCTTCATAACCTTCTTTATCGAAAATTTCTGTTCCAATTAACCTTGGAACATCTTCTGATGTTATTCTAGGGCTGTATTCTTCCTCCATTGCAATGGCTTTCGCAATTTTTCTTACTACTGAACCTATTTTTCGTTCCAGTGTTCTTACTCCTGATTCCCGAGTGTAGTTTTCGATAAGTTTAACCATAGCCTTTTTATCAAATCTTACTTGGGAGGTGCTAAGTCCATGCTCCTTTCGTTGCTTTGGTAAAAGATGTTTTTGAGCAATCTGAATTTTCTCTTCCTGTGTATACCCAGTGATCTCGATGATTTCCATTCTATCGCGTAGGGCAGGATGAATAGAATCTAAGGAGTTGGCAGTGGCCACAAAAAGAACTTTAGAAAGATCATAATCGACCTCAAGATAATTATCGGCAAATGTATTGTTTTGCTCAGGGTCCAGTACTTCCAGAAGAGCGGAAGATGGATCCCCTCTGAAGTCAGACTTTACTTTATCAATTTCATCCAGAATAAAAACGGGATTGGAAGAATTACTCTTTTTAATATTTTGAATAATTTTTCCCGGCATGGCACCAACATAGGTTTTACGATGACCTCTAATCTCTGCTTCATCATGGACACCTCCCAGAGACATCCTGATATACTTTCTGTTCAAGGCTTTTGCAATGGATCTTCCCAGCGAGGTTTTCCCTACACCTGGAGGGCCATATAAACATAAAATTGGGCCCTTCATGTTATTTTTTAATTTGAGTACTGCCAGATACTCTATAATTCTGTCCTTAACATTGTCTAGTCCGTAGTGATCCTTATCCAAAATCTTTTTGGCACGATGAAGGTCAAAATTGTCTTGAGTAATTTCATTCCAGGGAAGTTCTACCAATAATTCTGCATAGTTCATTGCAACCGGGAATTCAGCAGCAGCCGGATTCATTCTTCCAAGTTTATCCAGTTCTTTCTCGAAATGTTCGTGAACCTCCTTTGGCCAGTCTTTTTCCTCTCCCTTAAGTCTCAGTTCATGAACTTCCTGATCTGGCCCATCGTGTCCAAGTTCATCCTGCAATACTTTCATCTGTTGTCGCAGATAATAATCTCTTTGTTGTTGATCAATGTCGGAATGAACTTTATTCTGAATCTCATGCTTTAATTCAAGCATTTGTATATCCTTCATCATGTATTCCAAAAGAACGGTAGCTCTGTCCATTCCATCGTCAATTTCAAGAAGCTTCTGCTTGTCTTTTACTTCAGCATTGATATTGGAGGACAGGAAATGAGTTAAAAAGCTTGGACTATCAATGTTATCCAATGCAATCTGTGCCTCCCGTGGAATTTCCGGGTTCAAGGTCAGAATCTTTGTTGCAGCATCTTTCAGGGATTCCACAATTGCGCGAGTAGGCTTATTCCTCAGACTTGGAAAAGTCTCCGCAAGGCCTTCTATTTTGGCTCTCAGATAAGGATCTTCTGTTAAAAACTCCTGTACCCTAAATCGCATTTTTCCCTGAATAATTATGGTCGTATTGCCATCCGGTAAGACCAGCATTTTTACAATTTTGGCAATGGTACCTGTGGTATAAATATCCTTTATATTGGGATCTTCTTTTTTGGAACTTTTCTGTGCAACTACTCCAATAATTCTGTCTCCTGAATATGCTTGCTTAACTAGTTTAATAGATTTTTTACGTCCCACCGTAATTGGAATGATAACACCCGGGAATAAAACAGTGTTTTTCAAGGGTAATATCGACAATTCATCCGGAGCGGTAAATTTCTTGTTTTTCTCATCGTCTTCGGGAGCAATTAACTGGATTAACTCATCCGAATCTTCATCTACCATCTCTCCCCCTAGCAATGGGCTTATATATATGTTCTTATTCATATCATTTATCGTCTGTATGCCATTATGACATGCAATGGCTCTTCCTATTGGCTCAAAACTAACCTTGCTATTAAGGTTCAACTAATATGCCAACTCTTATTTGTTGGAATTAGCATGAATCTTTGTCATGTATTTGATCTGTATACTGCGCTGCATTTATTACATTTGTTAAAACGAATAACTATGGATAATCAGTCTAATTTGATCCTGAATAAAAAACAGGTAGCCCGTATTATCAGCCGAATCGCTTATGAGATTTATGAGAATAATTTCAAAGAAAAGGAATTGGTTATTGCCGGAATCAACGGACAGGGCTTCATTCTTGGAAAAATGCTTAGTAAAGAACTAAAAAAAATTTCTCCCATAGATGTAAGTTTGGTGGAAGTTATGGTAAATAAGGAGAAACCTAGTGAATCAGAGATCTGGATTGACTGTGATGTTAAAATGCTACATAAAAAGAATATTATCCTCACAGATGATGTATTAAGTTCTGGTCAGACTATGGCCTATAGTCTTAAGCCTTTTTTACAAGCAGAAATCAAGAAACTAGAAACGGTAGTACTAATCAACCGAAGCCATAAGAAATTCCCAATTTCGGCGAATTATAAGGGATATGAGCTCTCTACCACAATAAATGAGCATGTTGAGGTCAATCTGAAAAATCAACAGGAAGTATATCTTAAGTAGGCAAGGTTTTAGTCAAAATTGCAGAAAAATTCTCTAATCTATTTCATAATTTTGAGCCAATGTTCGAATCGTAGGAATACTATTTTTTAATATATATAATTTTTTTTATATTTAGTTTTCATTTTTTTATTTGAGCTATGGAAAATAAAACCGGAAACACGACTACCGATTTGCAGGATATTCGTGTTCAATTGGAGCAGCTTAAAAAAGAAAACGCACAACTTAAGCAGTTAATCCAACCTGAAAAGGGATCCAACGGGTATAATTATCAAAATCTGTACGAGAATTCACTGGTGGCTATTTTGAAGTCTGATGCGAGTACAGGTGAGATCATTCACGCCAATGAAAAGGCCTGGAAACTTTTTGGATTAGAGGGGCCTAATCGTGGTATCAGGACCGTTGATTTTTATGTTGAGCCTGCAGAACGTGAGCGTTTACTTGAGCAAATTATGCGTGATGGATTTATTGATAATGAAGAGATAGAGATTGAAAGTAATACCGGAGAAAGAAAATGGGTTACGCTATCTACTAAACTTCAGCGTAAGGAAGGCATCCTGGAATCAATAATGAAGGATATTACCGAATCCAAGAAACATCTTTTTGAACTGGAAAAAGTAAATTTTGAACTAGATAGCTTTGTTTACCATGCCTCGCACGACCTCCGTTCTCCATTAAGATCTGTTCTGGGATTAATTGATATTTACCGACGGGAAGAAGATCCTCGAGTAAAGGAGGAATGCATAGAAAAAGTTGAGAGTAGTGTTAAACGGCTGGATAGCCTTGTTGTTGAATTGCTAAGTATTTCAAGAAACAATAGAGTAAATGACCCTCATGTAAAGATTGATTTTTTATCGGAGATCAATAATTCAGTATCCAGCTATTTATCCAACTTTGAAAAAGGATTGGAGATAATTACTAAAGTGAATCAGTCCATTCCTTTTTATTCAGACCTCACAAGAATTAGAATTGTATTAAATAATCTTATATCTAATGCAATGAAATACAGGAATCCAGATCAGGAGCGTAGTTTAGTAAACGTTGAAGTGGAGGTTCTGGAGGGCAAAGCTATAATTAAGATTGAGGACAATGGAGAAGGGATAGCCGAGGAGAAATTACCACATATTTTTGATATGTTTTATCGTGCAACAGAGAAGAGTGAAGGTTCAGGGCTTGGGCTGTATATTGTAAAAAATGTACTCGATAAGTTAAATGCGACTATTGATATTGATTCAGCAGAATGGGAGGGAACCAAAATTAAGGTAATGATCCCTGCTTCGATTCCTGCTTCAGAAGAGTAATTTTGTAAGAGTTTTCTTTAAATTGCTAACCTTATCAACCCTAAAATAAGCCATGTCCGTTCATAAGTCGGAGATTAAGAAAATCACTACTCATCAATTGCAGGAAATGAAACATCGCGGGGAGAAGATCGCGATGTTGACTGCTTATGATTATTCATTGGCCAAAATCATTGATCAGTCCGGTGTAGACATTATTTTGGTGGGTGATTCCGCTTCCAATGTAATGGGTGGAAATGAAACCACCCTGCCAATTACCTTGGATCATATGATATATCATGCCTCCTCCGTGGTAAAGGCTGTAAACAGAGCCCTTGTGGTTGTGGATATTCCCTTTGGGTCTTATCAGGGCAATTCTTCTGAAGCTCTTCGGTCAACCATTCGAATTATGAAAGAATCTGGGGCACATGCTGTCAAGATGGAGGGTGGTGCTGAAATACGTGAATCCGTAGTGAGGATTCTAAGTGCAGGTGTACCTGTTATGGGTCATTTAGGGCTTACTCCCCAGTCTATTTTTAAGTTTGGCACTTATACGGTAAGAGCTAAGGAAGAAGAGGAGGCGAATAAGCTTATTGAAGATGCCAAAGTATTGGAGGAATGCGGTTGTTTTGGAATAGTTTTGGAAAAAATTCCTGCAACTATTGCAAAGATCGTAACAGATTCCATAAAAATTCCTACAATAGGTATTGGTGCCGGCCCTCACGTTGATGGTCAGGTGCTGGTCGTTCATGATATGCTTGGAATTACTCAGGAGTTTAAGCCAAGATTCTTAAGACCCTATGCTAATCTTGAAAAGGTGATTGGGGATGCGGTTAACAACTATATTGATGATGTTAAATCAGGAGACTTTCCGAACAAATCCGAAAGCTATTAATTGCAATTGCCAGGAATTTTCGAATCCTCAAGTATTCCAAACCAGACCGTTGCATAGTTTCCATTAACACCAACACCTATTGCATTCCACTTAATTTTCTTCCAGATACCGGTATTGATTAAAAGGGGATTATGCCCGGAGCTTTTTTTCCATCCGTCCAATGCGGCTTCTGGAGTGGCTTCTGCTGAGTGCCAAAAGGCAATTTCGTAGCCCTCACTTTCATATCCTGATATCTCTCTGGGTTTGTCCCACATACAACTGGCTTTTTTATGGTCTGAAGTATAACAGCAGGAAGACCAGCTTCCTTTTTTTGACCAGCTATGAGGATTACATTTTTCATTCATTGAATAGTTCTCATTCAAATCCATTACATGCATTTGAGCTACTTTGCTCAATGCGCTGGAGATTTTGATTGGGTGTAGTTTTTTCTCCGCCCTATAGGTATTGATCATCTCATAGAGTTGTTTCTCCTCTGGATTCAGGCACACCTCTTCTGATAAAAGGGCGGTTTCGGGAAACAGAAACGAAAATAAAATTAAAAGATAGTTTGTGTTGAACATAGTCGAACATTTGATAATTAATTAACTGAATCTGAATGCTTCAGGTTACACTATCTTTTTGCTTTCAGATTATGAATGAAATACAAATTGATTAAATTCGCACTACTACTTTAATTTAAACCAATCAAAAAATAATGGACGGAGAAAAAATCACCATAGAAAATGGAAAACTGAATGTTTCGGATCATCCAATCATTCCTTTTATCGAAGGGGATGGAACGGGTGTTGATATTTGGCCTGCTTCTAAATTGGTCATTGACGCAGCAGTTGAAAAGGCATTTGGCGGATCAAAGAAGATCGTTTGGAAAGAAGTGCTTGCGGGAGAGAAAGCCTACAATAAAACTGGCGACTGGTTACCCGAAGAGACACTTGCTGCATTTAGAGAATATCTTGTGGGGATCAAAGGCCCACTTACTACACCTGTCGGGGGAGGTATCCGTTCGCTTAATGTAGCACTAAGACAAAAACTTGATCTCTATGCCTGTGTACGTCCTGTTCGATGGTTTCAAGGAACGCCTTCTCCAGTAAAAGATCCAAGTACAACGGATATGGTAATATTCAGAGAAAACACTGAAGATATTTATGCGGGGATTGAATTTCAGGAAGGTAGCGAGGATAATGCGATTTTTACAGAAGTACTTCGATCTAAATTCGGGGAACGGTTTGAAAAAGTTAGATTCCCGAACACGACAGGTTATGGAATCAAACCGGTATCTAAAGAGGGAACTGAGCGACTTGTAAAAGCAGCTATTGATTATGCGTTGATAAATAAGAAGCCCTCTGTTACACTTGTTCATAAAGGAAATATTATGAAGTTTACCGAAGGAGCATTCAGAGATTGGGGTTACGAGTTGTCTAAAACTGCCTATGGAGCTACGGACTATGAGGGCGGTCCATGGCAGATCATTAATAGTGATGGACATAAGTTGATCATAAAGGATGTAATCGCGGATGCATTTTTGCAGCAGATTCTTACCCGTCCTGCGGACTACTCTGTAATTGCCACATTGAATCTTAATGGGGACTATGTATCAGATGCCCTTGCAGCAATTGTCGGAGGAATTGGAATTGCTCCCGGAGCAAATATTAATTACTCTACTGGTCATGCAATTTTTGAAGCTACACACGGAACTGCTCCAAAGTATGCGGGGCAGGATAAGGTGAATCCGGGGTCTGTAATTCTTTCCGGAGCAATGATGCTTGAACATTTAGGATGGCAGAAGGCTGCTGATTTAATTTATTCAGGTTTGGAAAAATCCATTGCATCTAAGAGAGTTACTTACGATTTTGAACGTCTTATGGAAGGAGCTACATTACTAAAATGCTCTGAATTTGGCGAAGAGATAGTTAGCAACATGTAGATTGAAATAAAATCCAAGAGGAGGCTGATCAAATTCATTTTTTGTTCAGCCTCTTTTTTTTAACTTGATTATTATGATCAAGATCTTATCTGCAGAACAGACCCGAAAGGCGGATGAATATACGATAACCCATGAGCCAATAAGCTCTATCCATTTAATGGAAAGAGCTTCCAAGGCTTTTATGGAAAGATTTCTTCTGAGATACGATCAACCTCGAGAAGTACTGGTCTTTTGCGGTTCGGGAAACAATGGAGGTGATGGACTGGCAATAGCCAGGCTTCTGTTAGAGCACGGGTATCCGGTGAATACCTGGGTAGTCACATCAAATTCATATACTTCTGATTTTCTGATCAATAGAGATCGACTTGCTTCCCTGGTTGAAGTTAAGGAAATAGCTGATAAAGAAGATATCCCGAGTATTACACAAAATGTATTGGTTATCGATGCCTTATTTGGATCCGGACTTTCAAGGTCAATAGAGGGGATACATGCGTCAGTAATTCAGCAAATAAATAATTCCGGTGCTGAAGTGGTATCGGTAGACATTCCATCTGGAATTTATGCGGACCATCCATCGAATGGGGCTCAGATCATTAGGGCAGATCATTGCATCAGCTTTCAATTTCCCAAACTTGCCTTTCTAATGCCTGAAAACAGCCATTATATTCAGTCCTGGGAAATAGCGGATATTGGATTGCATCCACAAGTAATTGATGCTACGTCTACTTATTGTAAGCTTATTGAATTTTCGGATGTAGCAAAAATATTGAAGCCCAGAGAAAAATTTTCTCATAAGGGATCATTTGGCAGAGCTATGATTATTGCAGGAAGTTATGGGAAGATTGGAGCAGCGGTAATGTCTTCTCGATCTTGTCTGAGGAGCGGAATTGGATTATTAACTGCATATGTTCCTGAATGTGGATATACGATTATGCAAAGTTCAGTTCCAGAGCTGATGGTGGAAACAGATGGGGAACATGAGTTTTTGGCCTATCCTCCCATTATGGAAGAAATGGATGTAGTAGGCATAGGGCCGGGATTGGGAACACATAAGCTTACAGCTCAATTACTTGGGGAGATACTTAGATCTTATTCAAAACCTATGGTATTGGATGCGGATGCATTAAATATAATTAGTGATCACAGGGAATACTTGGGGCTGATCCCAAAAGGTTCTATTCTGACTCCTCATGTAAAAGAATTTGAACGAATCACGGCTCCACCAAGAGATAATTTTCACCGACTTGAACTACTGTCAAAGTTATCTGCGGATCATAATCTTACTGTTATATTGAAAGGAGCGCATTCAGTAATTGCCGATCCCCAGGGTAATTTATATTTTAACTCCACTGGAAATCCAGGAATGGCCACAGCTGGCAGCGGGGATGTACTAACAGGAATTATTACTGCATTGTTACCCAAATATGGATCTCTGGATGCCGCCATTGCTGCTGTCTATTTGCATGGGCTTTCCGGAGACCTGGCAGGGGAAAAACTTGGGCAAGAGAGTCTTATTGCAGGAGACCTTATTGATTACCTGCCTCTAGCGTTTAAAAAGTTTTAAAACTCTGCATTACCAGGAGTTCGAGGAAATGGAATTACATCCCGAATGTTCCCCATACCAGTAATAAACTGAACCATACGTTCAAATCCCAGTCCAAATCCACTATGCACACAGGTGCCAAATTTACGAGTATCCAAATACCACCAAAGTTCTTCTTCCGGGATTTCCAACTCGTTGATTCTCTCACTTAGTTTATCCAGTCTTTCTTCACGTTGGGAGCCTCCAACAATTTCACCAATGCCAGGAAATAAGACATCCATGGCTCCTACAGTAAGATTATCGTCATTCTGCTTCATGTAAAAGGCTTTGATGTCCTTAGGATAATTATAAATGATTACCGGTTTTTCAAAATGTTTTTCTACGAGATATCGCTCATGCTCAGACTGCAGGTCAGCGCCAAATCCTTCAATCAGGAACTGAAATTTCTTTTTCTTATTGGGTTTAGAATTCCTCAGAATTTGAATGGCATCACTATAAGTGATTCTCTCAAAGTCATTTTGAACTACAAATTGAAGTCGATCCAGCAAAGACATTGGACTTCTTTCCTGCTGAGGTTTATTTTTATCCTCATCCAATGCTCTTTTATTCAAAAACTCTAAATCATCTGCGCAATGTTCAATTGCATAATTGAGGAGATATTTTAACAGCTCTTCCGCCAGATCCATGTTATCGTTAAGATCATAAAAAGCCATCTCAGGTTCGATCATCCAAAATTCAGCCAGGTGTCGGGTAGTGTTGGAGTTTTCCGCACGAAAAGTTGGTCCAAAAGTATAAATTTCACTCAACGCCATGGCTGCAAGCTCTCCTTCCAACTGTCCCGATACCGTCAAGTTGGTTTCCTTATTGAAGAAATCTTTATCATAGTCTACATTTCCATCTTCATTTTTTGGAAGGTTTTCTAAGTCAAGTGTTGTAACCCGGAACATCTCTCCGGCTCCTTCAGCATCTGATCCAGTAATGATGGGTGTATGAATATTTACAAATCCTTTTTCATTAAAGAAATTATGAACGGCAAAAATCAGAGCATGCCTGATACGAAAAATTGCACCGAACGTATTGGTTCGTGGTCTAAGATGTGCGATCTCCCTTAAAAATTCCATGGAATGTTTTTTAGGTTGCAATGGATATTTATCCGGATCTGCAGTTCCTAAAATTTCGATGGAAGTAGCCTGAATTTCAAACTTTTGGCCCTGTCCACCGGATTCAACT
>Ga0316204_10010073_pt1 | contig 12323 bp, 15 predicted proteins | sample 6monrhotite_MG_2_FD_205661 | JGI IMG/M metagenome (GOLD analysis project Ga0316204, IMG submission 205661) | Microbial mat bacterial communities from mineral coupon in-situ incubated in ocean water Damariscotta River, Maine, United States -... | ecosystem: Environmental > Aquatic > Marine >...
TCGGCGCTCAGTTCCGGCGTAGCTCAGCGGTAGAGCAGTTGACTGTTAATCAATTGGTCGTAGGTTCGATCCCTACCGCCGGAGCCAAAGATTTCAAGGACTTAGCGCTCGCCCGCTAAGTCCTTTTTCTTTCTGAGTACAGAATAGGTACAGAAAACACTGTCTGGATCGGTGTTTTCGGGCAATCGAATTCAAGCCAGCATTCAGTTCGCGGCCTCAAAACGCTTCTGGACCCACGCCGACACCCTGGATGAAAGCTCATCGGCAGGAGACACATGTACCAATTCCTGTATGCCAAATTCTTCCACAAGCCTGTTCAAGCTCATCATGAACTCGGCCTCCAGAACATCGTTCACCATTCTTGCTTCGTCGAAATCGACATTGCCGAATGATCCATCAACAATGAAGATTGCGTCAAATGATCGAAGATAGGACCGACAAAACTCCTTCGCTGAGGAGAACAGTTCTCCCAGTTCAGACGATGCAAGGTTACGACACTCGCCGTAAGCCAAGTAATCAAGCATCGTCCTGTCACACACAACATAGGTAGAATTCTGTGATGCACGTAGCTCAAGCACCAACTGCAAGCCAATTATCTCAAGATGCATATCTACGCCAAGGTCCCCAGCAGCAAGTCTTCGGCTTGAGCGGGCCGCGCCTGTTACCAGAGAACAAGTACACGAAGAGCGCTTGATCTGCGCGACTATTTCATGTGCTGCCGTGGTCTTTCCGCTAGCATGATAACCTGAAAAACCAATCTTCATTTCCAAGAACCTTTCTCAAGCCGTGCAAACGCGTCAAGTTCCAATGTTGAACACTCCGGCGAGAGAAGTGCCAAGTACTCCCGCGTTGAGAAATCGGGTCCTTTAACTATTTTGATAAAAAGGTTTCGAGAGCAAAAATGCGAAAGCTTGCTGAAGATGTCCAAACTGTCTTGTGAAATAAAATTGAATGCAATCACTCCCCCTGGAGAAGTCAGAGCGTCGCAAATCGCCTCCACAAAAGCTTCGTTGAAGCCAAAGTGAAAAGAAAATGAGCCAAATATCAAATCAAAATGTCGCCTGTATTCAAATTGGCATAAACGTTCGAACGATGCGGTGTTATGAATAATTAGCCCGTTTCGATGGGCTTCGGCGATGGCGTCGTCGTCAATCTCAACTCCGCGATATGATCCTTCTCGAGAACTTGGAACAATCGGGAATTTTCCGCCCCCAATTTCCAGAAAATTTCGTGGACGTAGCTCCTCAACAAGATAGAGGAACATTTCTCTAGAACCCGCTGCTCGTCCACTTCTCCCATCCTGATCTTCAATGCTTTCTCGATATCGGTTAATGACTTTGATCTGGTCCACAGTTAGTTCTGGCAAGCTACAGGGCAACAGAATTTTGTCCAAAAATACGTATGGCCCACTATCACTCTTCTCAGGGTCTCCTTCGAACATGTAGATCCCGTGGCCTAGTTCAATCCGATTGGGCGGTCCATCAATCATACTGTTCAACTATTTCTGGCGCCGCGTCACGGAAGTAACGTATTGATGTTTCGGACTTTTCTTCGTAGGCAGCCGCAATGCCACTGCTTCGCGTGAACGTGTTAATGCGATCACACGCGGCGTCGACATCAGCACACAGCTCGTCGCAAAGACCCTCAGCAAAAGGATGTGTCCAGTCTTGAATGTTCTGACCGGTCAAATTGGTTAAGGTTGTCCTTTTATACTCGGATCGACTTCCGAGAACTCCAAAAGTAGGAATTTTCATTTGATCCGCAAACATCAGTTCAGCACCGACCCCGATGCCCTTCTTTTTTCTAAGGTCTACGAGGATCAAGTCACTGATAGACACCAAATAGAGGTCACATCCAAAGTTCAATCTCGTATCATTCCTATCGATTTTCGTCATCGCCGGGTTTAGGATTTCGACACTTGCTTCTATCCTGTTCCTAACAACTTCAACGTCGAAATCATTCCAAAAATGATCATCGGACCTTGCGTCCTCTTCGCCTTTCCTGATGCTTCCCGACAAATAGATCTTAATGCAAGGTAGTGACACTATCCGGCGATCCCCTGAAGTACTTCCAAAAACTTGTCAATCGCGGTGGCGGCCTTTCCACCAGCGTCTACGGTTCCGGCTAGTGTGATGAGTCTGTCCTTCAACGATATCGCACTTTCTTGGTTCGGTTCGTCCGCAAATTTATTGATTTCTTCCGCCAGTCCCTCTCGCTCGTCCTTGCCAAGTTTAGCTTCCGCGACCTTCAATACTTCGGCAATTATGTCGGCCGAAATGCCAGAAGACGAAAAGTCTTGAACAATTTTGTCGGCCTTGATTTTTTGATTCCCCAAGGAAAGGTTTCCGACGTTTCCATAGACATTGACCATTGTAGTGTTACCTCCAGTTGAAAAAAGTTGTGGTTGATGTTCGCCAATTTCGAATTTCAGTTTGGTTGCGCTTTCATCCAAATCGATAAGACGGAGCTTGTTAAGAAGCGGCGTTCCGGACGCAGCGCCGAGCATGCGGTTTCTAAATGGCCCGTCATTTGCCTCCTCCTTATACTTGGACACCACCAAGGCCTCAAACCTATCCTCTCCTTCACTGTTGCGCGCCATGTGTTCGTAGAGGAGCTCCGAGATGGCGACATCTTCCTCATTTGTGAACCATTTGACAACTTCGCTCTGAGCCTGCTGAACCCGAACATCCCTCAAACCAAGGGCTAGGCCTTCCCGTGCCTCTCGTGAAGTATCCTGATAAAATGACTGCAAAAAGTCGGTCCTTTTGAGCAGTTCATCTGGGTCTTTGGCGTGCAGCCGGTATATCCAGCGGCGAACTCCGGATGGCTGCACAGCGTACTTCTCCTCCTCTAGGAAAAGGTCCTTTGCCGACCGATCCGGATGTTGCCACAACGACCATACCGAATACTCGGCTACTTTCGGGTCAGGATGTGTGCTTAATTGCCTGACTATCTCTACATTTTCATACGTTACGTGAGCGACGTTCTCTGGTGCCTTTTGATAGCCTTCTGACAAGGAGAGCCACAAAAGCGCATGGTTTGAGTCACTCTCAATATCAATGAATTTGCTTCCTAAGCTGTCAAATCGCCTTTCACTGAACAGCCTTGCAGCAAGCTCATACTCTTTTAGGTAGTCGATTCCAGCGTCGTCACAAATCTTCTTAACATTGGTTTGGTTCGCGAGTTTGCCAATTGATGAGATCAACCACGCTCTATTCTCAAAATCGATCTCCGACCTAAGGGACTGGTAGAGTACATTCACGTTCGTAGCAGTACCCAAACCGAGCAATGTGATTGCTTTGCTAGCCCAGCGGCGCACCAATACATCATCATTCCACAGCAAACCCAGAACTGTGCTACGAAATCTTGTCGGCTCTCTGATAACAACATTTTGCTCCAATAGCTCGCACAGCCGTTGAAGCGAAGATTTTACGGTCCGTGGTTGGCCCGTCAGTGAGAGTAAATAGACCAGTAAATCAGATTCTGCATTCTCAAGAATTCTTGAGGGGCGCAAGCTTATGATGGAAATGCTGATAAGCCCTCTTGACTATTTGGACACAACATGGACCAAGAAAGTGGATCATAATTCGATAGATCGTTGGGCATATTGGAACTACTAAGCCATTTAAGTCCTGTGAAAGACAAGTTTGGTCGACCTGGGTCAAACTCTTCGGCACACTTGTAGTCAGCAACGACAAAAAGAGCTTCATCTCCTAGATGCGTCTTTGAAATAACGCACATTCTGGGAACAATTTCGCTTTCATAGCGAGCTCTCTCAGCTATTTCCAGCGGCATACCAGTTCCATCAGCCAAGATTGTAATGCCTGACTCCAACACACCGAAAAATGCGTCATATGTAATATCGCGATGATCTTCCAAAACATACCCACCAAAACCAATGCTCCTCGGGCGTTTCAGGGGATCACTAGCGGAGCGGAGCCTTCCGATCATATAGGAGAGGACACTTCTTTCTCGATGTACTAGGACGAAGCTCAAAATTGGAAGAAAAACATCCTGTTTTGCAAGGCTCTCAACTTCAATATACTCAAGATCTTCTTCTCCAATGTTTTCACGAAAAATGTCGGCTTTCACCAACAACTTATCGTCGAATTTTCTTTTCCAATTATCCCTCGATACAGAAAGTACACTTCTGTTTTCTAGTTGCAGGCTTCGCCTTGGGGCCGGATATTCACACTTCATTTCCTCAGGAATTCGCGGGTCATTTAAGAACTCTCTGAGAAAGAACTTGCCAGCATCCGTCCTAAAGAACTGGCTCCTGCTTCTTCGATTAAGGATGTCTTCGCTTAATCTCGCCTGAAGGGTTTTGTGAGGTGTTCGCCCGTAAAGGTGCGGCGGCAACCCGTCCGCACGGATAGCCGTTTCAAGTATGTTTTTTGCCGAAAGAGGACGCCGCTCGACAAGCAGCACTCTCCGCGCCAAGTCTAAGTAGCTATCGGGCACACTCCCTCACTTTCACGTCCTGACCTCTTGCGAAAAACTATAAACGGCACTTTAAGTTTGTGCTAATGGTTTTCCTGTCTGCCATTTGCGCGATTTGAGCCAGGTTCAAGTTCCACGTGTTTGCGCGTTGCTCACACTCACAAAGGTCCTTTCTCCCATATCAATGCGACACACCCTGACCAGTGCGATGAGCTCGACTCAACTGACAGCACTAGATATAGCGTCTCATTTGAGTGTTGGACACAGCAAATAGTCGAGTGGTGTCACTCTAGACGCCGAGGAACTGAAGGTCGAGCGCTCCTTCAAGCAACAATTCCTACCATTTTTAAAGCACAGATGCAGCAACCTACGTTCGTTTCCGCCGCCTCCGTGAAGGGATGTGTAGTCCCTTCTTTCTCAGCACCGCAGCGACCGAAGCCACGCTACGGGCCGTCGTCTTGGCGTTGGAGAACTCGGCTATGACCCGATCAACGATGGCCGTATAATCCAGCGCCTCGTCCATCAGCAATTCTTCAACGAGACGACCGATAGTCCGCTTCGGCTTCTCGGGCGCGCTTCCGGCGTCCGGGGCTACCGATTCGGCCTTCTCGGCGACCTCCACCTTGGCCTCGTCAGCTGCACAGTCACCGAGGACGCCGCACTCAACCACGATCGATCTGGGGTGTTCTCTGCACTTCTTGTCGGCTAGGTCGGGCCGACCGCAGAAGCCCACCACTGCCCAACCGTCTTTGCCTTCCAGCAGGACAGCATGAGAGTAGGTTCGATCAGTCTTGCGGGTGTGTTCCGATCCGTCAGGTGCAGTTGCAACATAAGTGGTCATGGCTGGTCTCCGTATCAGCGTTGATGACCACACGATGTCGGGAAACGGGGAACCCGCGAGCCCCGGAATTGGAACCGTTGCATATCGTGATAAGCGCAGTCGATCACAGACGGAATTTGGAACACATTATTCGCTAAGAAATATCAGATTGCGAGTATATCTTTCAGCTCTTCCAACAGTGCTTTGCAACGCTCTCTTTCGTCGTCCGTTAGGTTGTCTCGAATATCGCCCGAACGGTCAGCCTCCCGTTCAACTTGAAACTTACGCGCCTCAGAGTCGCTAAGGACTTTCTTTCCAGGCCAATGCACCAGAATATGACGCAAGTCGGACACTTCACGTTCTCTGATACCAGATTCTGGAAAAGCCTCGGCAGCTTCTCGAAAGGCTTGCTCATTTGTGCCGTTTTCCACAATTACCCTACAGGCCAATCCTCTTGCCTTTTGGCGAGTTGCGGAATCTGCAGCCGTTGTGGCTTTGGGAACCGAATAACCTTTATCAATACCGGGCGCATCCCGAGCTGACGGGATTTGAGCCCCAGCACTTTTTAACCGGGTTCGATACCATGTAACGGTTCTATCGTTTGATTTGGCACCGGGATGGACTTTTTTCACCGCGTCGACCGCTTCTTGGTTGGTGGCACCACGAATGATGGAATCAATCGTGATTTCCCCGATTGACCTGTTGTCTTCCATCCTAATTAGACCTCTTGCTAGCGGGCTCTGTGCTATGTGGTGTCAGCTTAGTTCTTTGACGGAACACACGCAAGAATAGTAAATCAGAGTTTGGTAGCCACTCTAGGTTTCCAGTCGCAATATTGCAGAAGCATCGGTTTCCAGAGCTCGGCACCAGTGTACGAACTCGATGACGTCCAACCGTCGTTCATAGCCTTCGACTTTGGCGACGAATGATTGAGGCTTGGCCAGCTTATCAGCCAAAGCCTGTTGCGTCAGGCCAGCAGCCTTCCGCTCAGAACGCAAATCGTCAATGAGCTTCCTGTATTCTTCATCGTAGATGCTCTTTGACAACCGCACGTTCCATTTGACTGCTCGTGCTGGTCGCGATAATCCCGAAATAGAATTATCCCAAAACAGGATAACGCAATGGGATTGCGGCAAAACCTGACTTCGACGCAAAGAGGAAAGATCGCTGAGTTGCATGTGGCAACGGCGCTCATGTCACAGTCGGGGGGAAGGTTGTCGCCCTTTGAGCCTCTGTCTGACGACCACGGCATCGATTTGGTCGTGCTCGACAAGATCAGCGGCCGTGCGTTGCCTATTCAGGTGAAGTCTTGGCTGCTCGACCCAGAAAAGCCAGTCAAGACGGTGCAATTCGATGTCCAGAAAACGACTTTTGGGGAAGGCAAGTCCGGGGCGTTGATTTGTGTCGTCATGGAAATGGAGACCCTGGCCATCGAAACGGCCTGGATGATACCCACGACTGACATTCCGGCCGTCGCCACCGACCGGCCGAACAAATACGTGCTGGCGCCCAGCCGTCTATCAACCTCGAAGGATAAGTATTCGGGGCACCGGCACTCGTCGATTGCATCGCTCACCGATGCAGTTAAGGCCCTTATGGCAAAGGGCGAGCCATAGATCGGGTCAGCCGCCATGCTGTTTGTGCGCTTCGGCAACATCCATGCTGGTGATGCCACCCCGCTCCAGTTCCTGAGCATCGTCACGGGTCTGCATCAGCGCCTTACCCATGTCGGTATCAAGTGCTCGCAGGTAGGCTTTCTCGAAGGTTTCGCCGTCCTGCTGCATCGATTTGGCCAGCGTATCGAGCTGGGTTTCGGCGGCTTCACGGTTCAGCCGTGCGGCCTTACTCACATCTTTGGTCATGGTCTTCTCCATATTCGCCGCCGCTCGGGCGGTCTCCACTTGGTTTTCAAGTTGTTCGATCTCCTGGGCCAACTCAGCGACTTCCTGGGCCTCGGCTTCATCACGAGCCAACCGCATCAAAGCGTCTTCCAGGTCTTTCTTGCGTGCTTCCAATCGCGCCAGTTCAGCGGCGTGGCGTTGTCCTTCCTGGCTCATCGTGTGGCCTCCATCTTTTCCAATTCGGCTTGTGCCTCGCGGGACACGTAAGGTTGCGGGGATGATGCCTTGATGCGGAGCAATTCCACCCGGAGGCTTTCGGCCACCCGTGCCTCAGCATTGGCGAGGGAAATGGCGTGGCGTTCCCTGATCGGGGTATCAATTCCGAAGGTACGGGCCAGCTTGACGCCACCCGACTGGATCAGAGCTTTCACCAAGGGCTCAGCCGCACGGTTGTTCGTGAGTGCCCGTTCAACAGCGGTCAGATCGCCTCCGGCACTCGAAACCTGCCCAACGTCCTTACGCAAGGCATCGGCATAGGCATCCCATGAAGACGCCAGAGCATTCAGGGCTTCGTCCACCGCAGCGGCGAGCTTGGCCCGTTTGGAAGAAGCCTCAAGGGCAGTTTCGGCCCGACGCTTCCGGTTGTTCCGTTCAGCACTTTCTGCGGCGCTGCGGGTGCGGTCGTGAAGCTCAGCCAAGGCATCGTCCACGATTGCGATCCGTTCAGCCAATGCGGCAGCAGTCCCGCCAGGTTTCTTTCCGGCAATCATGGCGTCTCGGGCTTCAGTGCGGGCACTGTCCAGTTCACCAATCAGGCGTTCCCGTTCGGCCTGTAGGTCGGCAATCCGTTTGTCCAATTCATTCTTGTCCATATCATCCTCGGTTCGTTGTCGTCGGGGAGCGGACGGCCAAGGTAGAAACCGCCAAAGCGCCTCAGCCGTCCGCATTTTGCCCAGGCAAGAAAAGGAGGTGATTGCCTGGCACGATCACACGATGCCGCGTTTACCTTGCGTGGGGGACCAGCGTTTGACTACCCAGCGTGAAATGCTGGTTTAGGTCTCGCCCATGAGGTCGAGTTCCATTTGCTGGATGAGACTTACTGGTGCGCCTGGCGTAGTGAGGAATTGCCCTGGGTTGTCTTTCACATCAGATCGGTATGAGCGCCAACAGCGTGGATTGGGACAATCAACGCCTCTTTCGATGAAGGCTTGCATTGCTGGCGTCACCCATCCTCGGGGAAATTCCATACTACCTTGTATGAACCACATGCCAGCAAGCAGCCTGACTGTGTTGGCGCGCATAGAAAAATCTGGCGACGGCGGATAGTCTTCCAAAGCCTCCGCAACCAACGCCTTAGCCGCTTCATGGGTCTTGGCGTAAGAGATTGACGGCAAGAGAGGGATTGGCCGGGTCGCTGGTTCACTCATCTGGGTCCTCGGGCGCGGTTAGCGTCCAAGGCATCGTGCCGTGCGGGTGCGATATCGTAAGCCAGCAAGCTGTCCATCTGACATCCGATCAACGGGTAGAGCGCCGATTAAACGAATGGAAACAGAACTTTACCCATGTAGGTCATTGAACGAACACAGAACCAGAAACAGTTTAGGGAGGTTTTCTTGCGTCAGTTAGAATATCGCGGGCGTCAGCACAGCCGGGGCAATGAGGCCAACAACGCCTTGGGGAGCAGCATGACTAAGGTTCGCCGACCCAGCCAACTCTCTCACTAATCTCATCCCACGCTGCTTGCACGGCCAGAAGATCAAACTCAAAATACGCAAGAATTGTGAACACCGAGCCAACGAGACCAATCAGCACGATCAACGTGGCGCCAAACTTCGGCCTTTGCTTTTGTACGGGTTCAGCGGGAGAATTCACATTGATGACAGGTTTGTTCTCAATTGTAATTGCCTGCGGCTGTGCAGGCTGCACGGTTGGTTCGGTCTCTTTCTGCTTCGCTGGCTCAATCGAGTGAATTGAGATATCCGATACGTGTAAACCTAGATGTTCGACCTTTTCTGGGATGTCCTCTCTCAGACGACGCTGAATAAATCGCCGTCTATGCTCCATCTCATCGACGTCAGAAACTTTTGACACGTCAAAACCTTGATCCAAAAGGAGGTGGAGGTTGATACCCATTTCTTCTAGATCAAAGTAAAATCGATTTTCTATCTTATCAACATACTTTAGCTCGTCATAACCAAGGAACTCGCCCATTGGCGACAGGGCCATATCTTTGTGCTTTTCTTTGAAGCGAGCGAGGTCCTCGTCCAATGAATAGACCCTCGCATTCATCGAATCGAATTGAAGATCAAACACAAAAATTACGTGGGGAAAATACGTGATCTCAGCAATTGCCACTCCCTTGCTTTGAATCTCGGACCGAATCTCCTGAATGTCTTCGTTGTGGCTTCCAAAGTCCATTGAAACGGGTTTGACATATGTCCAGTCCGATCTCTTGAACACTGTTTGCTTTCCATCAGACTGGAATGACACTCGCTTGGAAAGCGTTTTGCCTGCCTTGTCCCGCGTAAACGCTTGGAAAAGCACTTCATCAACTTTTGCTCGGTGGAGGTGCAATTTCATCCAAGTCGTCCAGCTACTTCTAAATTTTCCGGCGATTCAAGCCTCAGTAATTTCATCAGACTATTGCAGTGATTGAACCGCAACAAGTTTTCTTAGGCGATCCATTGCCCTGCCCGGCGGGCGCAGAGCGGACTGTCGGAGTTGAAGTTGTCACTGGCAGCAAGGTAGAATGACAATTCGGGTCGTCATGCGTCCTCGAAAAAGGGCGTCGCAGCGATCCATTCGAGCAATCGAGCGCGCGTTTCCTCGTCAAGGTCTCCCCGCGTCTCAACCGCCCAAGTTGCTTCGTCTCGCACTTTGGCTGATTGCCACGGCACGGGATCGTGCTTGGCGCTCATCTCCGCCAGCACCCCATCATCCGGGTCATGCAGATAGCCGAGACATATCCGCATGGTTTCGGCCCCATCAGCAAAAATCTGGGTTGCAACACCTCCAGGCCGGACGAATGAAATTTGAGATGTATGGTTAGGCATCAGATGCTCCCCCGGTTTCTGTGGTGTCCCCTGGACGACTTCGGCGTCAATAGTATCGTGTCGATCGCCCGAGACCGCTTTGGCCACCGTGGAGCTCCGTATCGCCCCTTTTGGCTGAACCAGTTTGGGCTTGGAGGGCAGCGCGTTTTGGACGGTGGTGGAATTGTTTATTTGGACATTGGTCTGGGCGGGTCCATCCACAGAACTCATCCGCAGGGATAGGAGCTTGTTCAGGACACGGGGATCGACGCTCGCCGTCTCGAAACGGTAAACTGGCTCGAAGTCATCATCCAATTCGGGTTCGCCTGTCTCAGGGTTGAAGCACTGGACCCATTTGCCGGTCCCCATCTCCAAGGCCGTCTGGACTACCCGCATGGTCAATTCTTCTTCGAAAGCTGCCAGGGCCTCTTCCCACGCCTCCGCAAAGTCAGGATGCTTTGCACGCCGGTCATAGAAAGTACGCCGTGTCAGGCCAGTCATGTTGGCCGCATAGGTGATGTGGCCGAATTGGCGGAGGTAGAGCAGAAATTCGTCACCCTTCTCGCCGTAGATCGGGCGGGTGATCGCTGCAATCTTGGATGGCATCCGCGGGTCACTGGCCGGTTTGATCCGGTTCATCCTCATCAAGCTCATTTTGGTGCCTATTCTGTCTTCGTCACTGTGCTTGGCTAGGGAAGGCGCCGTTTAAGTCCTTGAAGTCATTCACGCCCCAGACGCCAGAACACCCAATTCAGTATCAATGGGGCGGCCTACCTGTGCGGGCTGATAACCTCGGATTTTTCACAGACAGCATCCTCGTTGCCGTTCGAGGTCAGAATGTCGTAATCCGTTGGGGACGTATGCCAGCGATTTACGCAGGCGTGAGCCGGCTCACAACGTTGTGCAGTCCCGGTCTTCCAAGCTGGAAGCATTCTTCGTCAACAAGGAGTTTTAGGAGCTTTCCGTAACGTATTGTTTTTATTGCCTTGTTGACGACGTTGATCTTCGTTGACCGTTTTCGCTATATATATCCGGATTGCACGCTGCCCCCGTGTCCCGACCCGTGCCCTATGCCTAATCGGCTTATTCTACCAAGATGTAGTGCTTTAAGATCAACATGATCAACATCGTCAACAAGTGTTCCGAAACAAGGCCTTAGAAGCGACGCATCAGATCAACAAAGATCAACGACCGTCAACGCCGTGACCGCATAGATGCGCTCCGATTGCAAGAGCATCACTCATCGGCTCTGACATACCCTGCCGAAACACGACCTCCCAGCCTGACGCCCCGTCTGTGCTTCCAGCCAAGGGTTTCCATAGACCGCCTCAAACGCTGCGCATGGCCCTTATTCTGCCGGTCGCTTTCCAAGCCTAGATAGCTGAGCAGGTCCTGAGTATGCACCTTGTCGGCCAGGGGAGGCTCACGCAACGGTGAGGCAACCCGCTCCCCATCGATCATTTCTTCGGCGTAATCACCCGTGCCGGTCTCAAAGGCCTGCCGTTCCGTTTGCCGGTTGCTGAGCATGACAGCCAGCTTGTCAACCCAAGGATCATCAACCGTTTCGTCTGCCTGGCGTTCTGCTGCCATCGACCACAAAGGCTCAGGCAATACGTGGCCGATGCCCGATTTGAACAACGCATCAGCTTCGGCCCAGAGTTGGTCCCGATGCTCAGCAATCCAGCCCAGATCAACCCTGGACCCAGAGGCCATTTCCAACGGCCAGAAACGTCGAGCACCCGTTGGGTCGCTCAGGTATCCGCCTTCGTTGACAGTGCCCGCAAATACCACACGGCGTTGATGATCTTCGGTGTTGCGACCATAGGGCGTCCGATACCTGTCTGTGGCTCTGGACATGAATGCTTTGAGTACGTCCATGTCGCTTGCCCGAAGGCCAGCCAATTCGGCAAACTCGTGGACCCAGACGCCTTCCAGGTTCATGGCCGCATCCTTGTTCCTCAGATCGCCAAGCTCAGCGTCACTGAACCAATCCGGAGAGAACAGGTCCCGAATGCCGGTGGATTTCAAAGAACCCTGTGGCCCCTTGATGACTGGCATCGTGTCTAGGCTCAGGACCCATTAACGGCCTTGAGGTTTGCTTGTCAGCGTGATTCACGGCCCCCATTGATTTGGGGGAACGATGAGCAATCTTTACTGGCTGACTGAAGATCAGATGACGCGGCTTCGGCC
>Ga0316204_10010074_pt1 | contig 12322 bp, 9 predicted proteins | sample 6monrhotite_MG_2_FD_205661 | JGI IMG/M metagenome (GOLD analysis project Ga0316204, IMG submission 205661) | Microbial mat bacterial communities from mineral coupon in-situ incubated in ocean water Damariscotta River, Maine, United States -... | ecosystem: Environmental > Aquatic > Marine >...
AATGCTTGGTATTAGCGTTGGGTTTATGTTAAGTACGGGTATCGATTTTGGAACTTGCTATGGAAAAAAAGAATATAAAAAGTCAGGTGATATTGCTAAAACAGCGATGATATTGGCATTAGCATTTGGTACGGTTTCTACGACTGCGATGTTGGCAACAAAAGGAATTTTCCCGAGTATTTTCGAAGAAAAAACAGCTAATATGGCTGGTGATTTTTTTCTTGGATATGCTGCCTCAGCAATTCCTTTACTATTTTTAATTGTTGGCCCGCAAATTGCATTTCAAGTAGGTGAATGGTATGTCCCGCCAATTAGCACATTATCTGTGTTAGTGCTATCAGGTGTAATGAGTTATGTTTTAGGAATATATATTGGGATGGGAGCGTTCGGTATTGGTTTAGGAGGTACCATTGGAATATCTGCTACAGCAATCGCGCTTGGATTTTGGCTAAGACGTGAGGTATATAAAGAATTAGGGTTGTTCTCTCCATATATTAATGAATTTAGTTCTAAGGCGAAGAGTTTGTTAAGTATAGGATGGCAGTTATCATTACAGAGATTAACGGAGTGGGGAAATCTTCTTATTATTACTACAATTATAGGTGCAACAAGTAATAATGATCTAAAAGCACTAAATCCATTAACCTTATATCTGGTTTTATTTGGCACTGTGCAACAGGGTTTTGCTCAGGCTGCTGGAATGATTATTTCAAAAAATAAGGGTGTTGTACGAAAGGCAATAGGTGATAATAAAAATGACCTGGTTGAGGAAAGTCATGTAAAAAATATTCAAACGATCTTTCGCAGTATTTTAGTTGGGGTGGGTTTAAATGGTATTTTAGCTTTAGTATTCTACCTAGCTCGTAAACCATTAGCTGACATTTTTTTATCTGATACATCTGATACGAATGTTCATAATTTAGCTCATCATGTTTTATTTTTTGGTATTCTCGGTCTTATCCCTGACGCAATGAGAATTGTTGGAGCTGGAAATTTACGTGGATGGAAAGATCTATTGTATCCAACAGTTGTAAGTTCGATTTTTATGACGGTAATAGGTATACCTGTAGCTTTTGGATTAGGAAAATTATTTTCTGATGAAACAAGCATGATGTTTTATGTCAGAGACGTAAGTATTTTGATATCAGGCCTGTTTATAGCAAAGAAATGTTACAATAAGGTTAAAGATGACGAAGAAGAGCTGGGTGATTTAATCAATCGTCCATCATTTTTAAAAGCAGGTCTTTACTTCTTTTCTAGTAAGGGTAGGTCAGGCCTCGCAAAAAATGATTCTGTTGCTTCTGCCTCTGCCTCTGCCTCTGCTTCTGCTAATGCAATATTTGCCTAAAGCCTTTCTGACTAAGGGTGTGATATGAGTGATTCGGCGAATATTATCAATCAATTTGAAGCAGTAGTAGATAAAAATCCGAATAAGTTTGCAGTTGTTTCAGGTGATGGTGTTACATACCGTGAGTTGTATGACAAGGCAAATCAGATTGCATTAATGCTTCGTGATATTGAGATCGAAGAGGGATGTTTTATTGCAGTGCTGCTTTCACCTGGCCTAAGTTTTGTTGCTACACTTCTTGGGATTTTAAAAGAAAACTGTGTATATGTACCTATAAGTAGTCAATATCCCCCTGATCGTATTAAGTTCATACTGGATGATGCAAATGTTCGATTGATTATAAGTCAGGACAGTTTGTTAGGGAAAATTCCTCTAGAAAGTTATGTTGGTGAAATTATAAATTTGGATAAAGTAAGTAATGAAGAGGAGCGAGTTTCCTTAGAAAAAAAGGTAAGACGATCGTGTGCAAGACCATTGGCATATATGATTTATACATCGGGTTCTACAGGTAATCCAAAAGGTGTGTTGATTGATCAGGCTAGTGTGATTAACCTGGTTAAAAATACAAATTACATAACAATTTCAGAAAGTGATAGTGTTGCTCAACTATCAAATATATCCTTCGATGCAGCAACCTTTGAAATTTGGGGAGCATTATTGAATGGAGCAACTCTTTGTATCTTGCCAGATTTCAAAATCATGCTTGATTGCGAACTATTTGAAAAATTTTTGTTAGAAAACAATGTTACTATTGCATTTGTTACGACGGCATTATTTAATCAATTCTCATTAAAAAATCCAAAGCTATTTAGAACACTAAGATGTCTATTATTTGGAGGTGAAAAGAGTGATCCAAAAGCTGTGAACCGCATATTTTCATCAACAAAAAATGATGGATTAATGTTAATTCATATGTATGGACCAACAGAAAATACAGTATTTACTACCTTTCATATTATTAACAATTTACATGTAAGGTATGATTCGGTTCCTATTGGAAAGCCTATCACAGGAAGTAAAGTGCATGTGTTAAATGACAATCTTGATGAACTGAAGGTTGGGGAGATTGGAGAATTATATATTAGTGGAACTGGACTAGCTGCCGGATATTTTAATCGAGAAGAGAAAATAAGAGATCAATTTTTTATGCATAAGGTATGCGATCATCATTTTATTCGACTTTATAGAACTGGTGACAAGGTTAAGAAATTATCGGGCGGGGATTTATTATTTATTGATAGGGCAGATAATCAAATTAAATTGCGTGGATATAGAGTTGAATTAAGCGAGATTGAAAAAAGATTGCTTGAACATGTTGCAATAAATCAGGCTATTGTATGCTTGGAAAACGATCGCTACTTTAGAAAGAGACTCGTGGCTTATTGCGTTAAAGAGTGCAATGTCGAAGTTGACCATAGTGAAATTAAATTTTTTTTAAAAAAAGTATTACCTGAATATATGTGCCCATCAAAAATAATTTTTCGAAAGTCGTTGCCAATTACACATAACGGAAAGATCAACAAGGCTTCTTTGAACGACTGCGCGCGTTGATCATAAGGTCCGTAGAAAATACGGATTTTCCATCATTTCTTAAAAAATCAGTATTTCATACGTATTTAATCCGACAAATAATTTTTATAATATACTTGTATCAGATTTTTATTGGTTTTTTATTCAATTAGAGAGTATGAAAATGAAGAGCTTAAATGTAATAAATATTAATAACAGTCCTTATGAGGCACAGATGCATGAATTGTATCAGTTACGTGATAGTCATCAGATTTGGGACAATCCTTTATTGATGTCATGTGAAAGTGGATTGTTGAGGAAAGAGGATTACCAGTATATTTTTTCTCAATATTATTATTTATCTAAAAATTTCACGCGACTAATATCAGCTGCCATAGTGAATTGTGAAAATGAATATTTTAGAGCTAAATTATCTGAAAATTTGTGGGAAGAAGCTGGTGAGGAAGAGATAGAGCATCGTCACTCAGTTTTGTTTGAAAAATTTTTATCAGATACTTTGGGTTTAGGAGATTTAAATTCTGTTAAGAGTGAATCGTATACGGAATTGTTTTTTGAAAAATATCTTTCGCAATGTTCGTCCAAAGATACCTTGTGTGTTGCTGCCATGCTATCACTAGGTAGTGAGGGTATTGTAAGCCGATTATATAAGTTTTTTAAGAAAGGTTTGTTATCAGTAGGCATTAAAGATGAGAGTCTCTTGTTTTTTAATTTACACATTGATTGTGATGATGATCACGCCGAAGTTTTAGAGCAATTAATGCTGTCGTTTTGTCATGAAGAAGGGTGGTATGAACGATGTGCGAGAAGTGTTAAATATATTTTAAATATAAGAGATGAGTTTTTTTATAACATCTTTAATGGTTTGAAGAGTAGAAGGGTTTTAAATATTTTTGGGAAGATTGAGAGTAAAGCAAAAATTAAAGAAAATAAAAAAAGAATTTATCAATCTAAAGAAATCCATGAAAACAAGTATTTACTATATGAAAATGACCTCGATGAGTCAAAAATTAATTTCAAAGTAAACCGTATTCCTGTTCAAGGCTCCTTGCTCGATCCAAGATTAGCTCGAATTCCAGTAGGGAAAATGAACGAAAAGCATGCCCATGCACACGAAACTGTATTTTATATTGTTTCTGGTTTAGGTGAGGTTGTAATAGATGGATATAAAAATGCAGTATCTGAAGGAGATGTAGTGCATATACCGCGTTGGACGCTCCATCAAACACATAATATTGGAGATGCTGATTTAATTTATTTCGCCGTTACCGACCATGGGTTAACTAGGCATTTTATAAAAAATGCTGATCAGTGCTATCGATTAAATAAAGAATAAAAAAGGAAGATAGAATTATGAGTGATTTTATAGAAACAACAAGACATAAATATTTGGGGAAATATGATGATGAGCTTTATTGGAAGCGAATAAATCGTAGTCTGGGATGGTTAGGTGATTCCGAAATAGAGCAAAAAAAGCGACAAGAAAGACTAAAAGACGTAACTATCGGCATTGCAGGATGCGGGGGTATTGGAGGAGCCGTTGCAGTTCGCTTAATTCGAATGGGGGTTAGAAATCTGAAATTAGCTGATCCAGATAGTTTTGATATCTCAAATATACATAGACAATTAGGGGCGGATCTTAAAAATGTTGGTCGTAATAAAGCTGAGGTTGTAGCTGAGCTTGCTTATGGATTGACAAAAGATGTGAATATTGAGGTTTATCCAGAAGGAATTACACCTGAGTCATCAGAGGAGTTTATGCAAGGGTGTGATTATGTAATGGATCAGATGGACTTTTACGAAATAGCAAATCGATATGCTTTACATCGTGCTTTTCGTCAATCAGAGCGTTGTAAGTTTATGTTTAAGATACCAACCGTATCACATAGCGTTTTTGTATTTAAATATACTAAAGCATCTATGCCAATAGAAGAAGTATATGGTATCTCTGATGATGCTGAATTGTCAGGAGAGATTATTCGAAGATTAATGGAGCGCATTATTCCTGAAATGCCTTCCTATCCTAATACTAAAACTTTAGAGCATTGGTTCATTGAAAAGAAAGAAATGCCTATTTTTGCCGGGTGTCCCCCGCTGGCAGAAGGTATTTTAGTGGAGCGGCTTGCGTTAGAAATCCTGGGATTTAATCAATTGTCTGGATTTACTTCTCTGCCAATTCAGCCAGGTTATGCTTTATTTGATACGTTGAGCTGGAAATCAAAAATTGTTCATGGAAAATGGTGGTAGATAAATGAAACGAGTAGTAATTTTTTCAGAAATCAACTCTGAATTTGGTTATTTATACATTAGTAAGTTATTAAAAACACCTGATATTGAGTTGGTTGCTTTAGTTACTGGATATGATAGTGAACTTTGCACTTATTATTTGAAAGATCCAATACAATATAATTTAAAAAACGTATGCTTAAAAAATAATGTAAAGGTTTTGCAAATTAGTGACATAAATTCGGATGAAAGTGTCCATTCATTAAAATTATTAAATCCTGACTATTTTTTTATTGCTAATTATCAAAAAATTCTAGATAAATCAGTATTCAATATACCAAATAAAATGACAATTGTGTTTCACCCAAGTCAATTGCCTAAATATGCTGGTTTAGCTCCTTTTTTTTGGATGGCTAAAAAAGCTGAAACAGAAAGTGGGGTTAGTGCCATTAAGATTGCAGAGCGTATAGATGCCGGTGAAATTATTCATCAAATTCCTATCACTCTTAAAGGCAATGAAACTTCAATTAAAATACGTCAAATCCACTTTAAAAAATCTGTTGAATTGCTTGAGTTAGTATTAGAAAAAATACGATTGGATTCTATTGTATTGATGAAGCAGAATCTTAAAGAGCGAACATATTTTGGTGCACCAACAAATAATGATTTGTTTTTAAGTTGGAATATGACTTGTGAACAATTGCTTCGAACAATACGAGCAGGCTACCGATATCCGAGTGCTTATTTTCATAGTCAATTAGGTGTGAAAATAAAAGTGTTAACTGCTACAACTGTACCTAGAAATATTTTTTTACATAAACGGCATAAGTCTCATGTGGGTGCCTCTTTCTTATGGAATGATAAACTTTATATTAATTGTTTAGATGGTTATTTGAGAATTGATTCAGTCGACTCAAATGAAGGAGAGATTCCATTTCGTTTTGATATTGTAAAGAATATTAATTTATTAATAGATCGAATAGAGTTGGATTTACTGGAAACTCTTGTTTGAAATAAATTTAAAAGGAAGAATATTGAAACCAATACAACAAGATTCTCTAGATAAAATTAAGATAATGCCTCTTATCGCATTATGTGTGGGATTCTTTTTAGTGATGATGGATGTCACTGTGATTAACGTAGTTGTACCGAAAATTGGAAAGTATATTAATGCAGACTTATTTCAAATGCAGTGGATTGTAGATAGCTATACGCTTTCATTTGCTTGTTTGCTATTAACAAGTGGATATTTGGCTGATAGGTTCGGGTCTAGAAGTATTTTTATTTTAGGTTTATTTGTATTTGTCTTGTTTTCATTTTTTTGTGGCATTATTAGAGAACCATTTGAGCTCATCATTTTTAGGTCGCTGCAGGGTATCGGTGCTGCATTAGTGGTTCCAACATCATTGTCACTCATTAATGCAATTCATAGTGATAAAAAACTACGTGCAAGAGCGATTGGAATTTGGGGGGCGGTTGCTGGAATTGCTGCCGCTTTAGGCCCAGTTTTAGGTGCATTTTTAACCTCTTTTTTGAGTTGGCGTACAGTATTTTTTATTAATATTCCGATCGGTATTTTAGGTGTTCTTTTTACTTTTAAATTTGTACCAGATTTTCTAAGAAAACCTAGGGGATCTTTTGATTTATTTGGCCAGCTTATGGGCATCCTATGTATTGCGCTGTTAGCTTATAGTTTAATTGAAATTGGTAAGTTTGGTTGGTTCTCTGAAACGGTAATAATTAGTTTTCTACTGTTTCTTGTGACTTTTATAATTTTTTTAACTATTGAAATTTTATCTTTTTCTCCAATGTTCCCTTTAAATTTCTTTAAATCGTCAGCTTTTTCTATACCGGTCCTTATCGGGATGGTTCTCAATATTGGTTTTTACGGTACGTTATTTATATTGCCGCTCTATTTTCAAGAACTACGAGGGTATTCTGTTTTGATGACTGGCCTAGCAGTCTTGCCGCTTGTTGGGTTGGGAGGGTTGGGTGCTTATTTAGGAGGAAAAATATCTGCTTTATACGGTCCAAAACTAACGATGCAGCTGGGCCTTATATTGGGAGGTGTTGGTTTTTTTATTCTCCTCATCGTGCAAAAAAATACCCCTGAATATTATCTTTTACTGTTTCCGATGATGTGTATTAGTTTTGGATCAGCATTTACTATGCCAGCAGCTACGGTTGCTACAATACATGCTGTTCCTGAGGGTAATTCGGGGCTTGCTTCTGGAACGCTTAATGCAAGTCGTCAAATAGGTAGCCTAATCGGTGTGGCAATCTTTGGTTCAGTGATATCTGTCTCTCAAGAATTTATCTCAGGAGTGCATATAACATTAGTTATTGCTGGAAGTTTATTTTTGCTAGGGAGTCTAGTAGTTTTTTCTATGCTGAAAAAATAAAAAATGGAGATATTAATATGAAAAAAATTCGTATTTTGGCTGTGGGAGATGTTTTTATAGATCGTGAAAAACCGAACACAGCCTTTAAGTATACAAGTTCATTGTTTGAAAATTCAGATGTAATTTTTGGAAATTGTGAAGGTGTTTATGCAACACAATGGGAGAGAGCTCCGAGCTCTGGGGCACCACTTGTTGCAGACCCTGTTGGAATAAAAGTATTGGCTAATGCTAATTTCAATTTGATGTCGTTAGCAAATAATCACGCGGTAGATGGAGGCTATAATGCTTTGTTGTCTACTCTTTCTGGATTAGAAAAATCTGGAATAAAAGTTAGTGGTGCAGGAAAAAATTTCGAAGATGCTCATAAACCTGCTGTGATTGCTTGTGGTGATAAAAGAGTTGCTTTGCTTTCTTATACTTCAGTTTTTCCACATGGTTATGAAGCAAGGAAAGGTGTTCCTGGGTTGGCAGTGCTAAGAGCAGATACTATATACACACCATGGGAACAAAATGAATGGGGTCCAGGACTCAGTCCAAAAGTCACAACCATTCCACATGAGCAAGACCATAATATTTTTCAGGATGATATTAAAAAAGCAAAAGAGATTGCTGATGTTGTATTAGTAAGTGTTCATTGGGGTGATTTTACGCAACCCTATGTCTTAACTGATCATGAACGAAGAGCAGCAAGAATGGCAATTGATGCGGGAGCTGATGTAATTCTAGGGCATCACCATCATATGATTCGTGGAATCGAATTCTATAAAGGTAAACCTATTTTTTATGGTTTAGGTCATTTCGCTTTTGATCTTCCAAATTTACAAAAACGACTTTTGGCTGAAGGATATCTGATAGGAGATAATTCTGTTGAAGAAAGGCTTCTCAGGCGCCGTTTTGGAGAATATCGAATTTTTCCACGAGAAGGTTATCCTTTATTGCCATTTCATCCTGATGCTCGATTTACGTTTATTGCGTCGTTGGATTTTGATAATATAAGTGAACAGCGTGTTTTACTTATACCTTGTCTTATTGATAAAGATAATGTGCCGAAACCTTTTCAATCCTTAGATTCAATGGCAAAAAAAGTGCTTCAATATCTTAAAAAAAATTGTGAGTATGAAGGCTTATCAACAGAAATTAGTATGTTTTATGATAAAGATGACTTTGTTGTTAAATTTAAAGTTAAGGAAGTGGTTTTATCAAGGTCAAAATTATAGTCTGCCTGGGGTTGTTAGATTGTATCGGTGACTTTAGACAAGATTATTGGCTCATTTTTAATTTTAAATTAATCAAGACAAAGTGTCTGGTATGTTCATTTATTTTTATTTGAAACGTCTCTTACTCAAGTTATCTGAAGAAGTGATCAATTTTTGAATAAAGATAAAAGTGCTTGAAATGAGCTGATTTACAGTCTTTAAAAATAACTGGTTGGATTGCCTATGATGGAAAAAAGGGGTTGTTCCCGAATACATGCCATGTAGCGAGAGCATCATCACTGTGGCTCTAACACAACAAATAAATTCTCATGCCTGCGTGTGACAGTTAGCAGTAGTTGTTTTGTTTGTTGATTTGCTATTTTTTCCAATTGTTTTATCGACGTGACTTTTTCAGTATTGGCTGACGTGATGACATCGCCGGGCAGCAGTCCTGCTAATGCGCCTTCGCTGGTTTCTGAAATATCCGTCACAATAACACCTTTCAATTGTGTGCCATTTGATTCTAGCTCATCAAAATTACGCAAGCTAAGGCCTGCAATAAAAGGCATTTCATGTTGAGCTAAGATTTTCTTTGGATTGCCTACCGTTGCAGATAATAGCATCGGTCGTCCGTTACGTACGATAGCAACTTGTAAACTCGTACCAGGACGCATGATGCCTAACATATTTCGAAGTTGTACGGCGTTGTGAATCGGTTTGTTATTCACTTTCTTGATAATGTCTTTCACTTTAATGCCAGCGATCTGTGCCGCAGAACCAGGAACGACCTTGGTGACGATAACACCTTGTTCAGTGTCTATCCGTAGTGCATCAGCAAGATCAGGTGAAATATTTTGTGCCAATACACCTAGCATGCCGCGTTCTACTTTGCCATATTTTAAAAGTTGTGTGACAACACTGTGCACCATGTTACTGGGAATAGAAAAACCGATACCAATGCTGCCAAATGTAGGCGTTATAATGGCCGTGTTCATTCCAATGAATTGGCCTTTCAAGTTAACGAGTGCACCGCCTGAGTTACCTGGATTTATCGGTGCATCCGTTTGGATAAAGCTTTGGTAACCTTCAATTTTAGGCTGGCTGCGATTCAGTGCGCTGATGACACCCGAGGTTACCGTTTGCGTTAGGCCGTAGGGGCTACCAATGGCTGCAACAAAGTCACCTACTTTTAATTGATCTGAATCACCGAAAGGGATGCTCGTTAACTTGTTAGCGTGAATACGTAGGATGGCAATATCGAAACCAGCATCTTTGCCAATTAATTTTGCATGAAAGCGCCGACCGTCTTTTAGTGTGACCAAAATAATTTTTTCATTACTGATTACGTGGGCATTCGTTACAATCAAACCTTGCTTGGCATTAATAATGACGCCAGAACCTACTGTAATTTCATGTAGAGGTTTTTTCTTTTTGATTCGCTCTGCAGCTTCTTGTAGTGTGAGCGGCGCCTTTTTGTCGACAACGATGTTAACAATTGCCGGAGTGATTTTTTTTAAAATAGGCGCGAGGCTGGGTGTTATTTTCCCTTGGATCATTGTAGGGAGATGTGCCATGCTCATCATTGGGAGCATCATCATTAGTAGTGCTAATACGCTGTGTTTTAGTGTTTTCATGTGTTAATGCCTCTTTCTATGTTATCCAAATTAAACTTGCCATACGACCTGTAACACCTTGGTCGCGACGATATGAAAAAAACTGTGCTTCTTCTGTGAAGGTACAATGTTCACCGCCATATATTTGCGTGATGCCAAAACGTTGTAAGTTCATAGTTGCAACCAGATAAAAATCCATCATCCAACGACCATCGCGATAGATAAAGGCCGTAACATTATCTGGATGCTGATTAATAAAATCAGCGCGCATGGCTTCATTGACTTCAAAATGCTTTGGTCCCAGTGCCGGTCCCATCCAAGCGAGCAAATCATCGGGTGCACTAGAAAGCGCACTGATTGTAGAGTCAATAACACCTGCGAGTAAACCTTTCCATCCCGCATGCACAGCAGCAACTTCTGTGCCATCACGGTTACACAATAAAATTGGTAGGCAGTCGGCAGTTCTGACCGCACAAACTTTATCGTTTAGGCTTGTGTAGGCGGCATCTGCATCAGGTATTTCAGTGCAATCTTCAATGCGCGTAACGGTTGTGCCATGTACTTGATTCAGCCATAGCGGTGACTCAGGTAATTCTAATTCACCGATGAGTGTTTTAATATTTTTATTAACAGTATCCAGGTCATCACCGACATAATCCGCGATATTAAAGGCGTTAAAAGGTGCTTGGCTGTAACCATTTTCACGGGTTGTGATATAGGCCTTAATGTTTTTTGGTGCTGGCCAGTTAGGTTGTAGATAGTGTTTAGTCATGGTGAGTATTGGCATCTTCTTGCAGTGCAACAATCAATTCGCACATGTCTGTTGGTAGAGGAGATTCCCAGGTGAGCACCTTACCACTAATTGGGTGAGAAAGGCTAAGTGCAATGGCGTGTAATGCTTGTCGTGGGAAAGTTTTGAGTGCTTGTTTTAAATTGTCTGTGATTCCCGCAGGAATTTTTACACGCTTGATATAGGTTTTATCCCCAACCAGTGGATAATTGCTATGCTGAAAATGCACTCTGATTTGATGTGTGCGGCCGGTTTCAAGTTGTATTCGAATATGTGTGTGTGCATGGAAACGTTGTAGTACACGATAATGCGTTATCGCCGGTTTGCCAGCCTGTGTCACGGCCATTTGTGTTCGTTTGGTTGGATGGCGTCCAATCGGTGCTTCAATATCACCGCCAGCAACCATCACACCTTGTACGATGGCTTCGTATTCTCGCTTAATCTCGCGATCCTGCATGGCTTTTGTTAAGGCATTATGCGCCTCAAGAGAACGGGCAACGACGAGCAGGCCGGTGGTGTCTTTGTCAAGTCGGTGAATGATGCCTGCGCGTGGAAGGTGAGCAAGCTTTGGATCGTAGTAGAGCAGGGCGTTGACCAGTGTTTGATCTGGGTTGCCAGCACCTGGATGCACGATAAGGCCAGCAGGTTTATCGATCACAATCAGGTGTTCATCTTCGTAGACAATATTGAGTGGAATATTTTGTGCTGCCCAAGATGACTCGTTCTCGAGTGAGGCATTGATTGTTACTGTCTGTCCCGTTTGCACCTTATCTCTAGGGCGGTGCTGTTGCCCATTCAGTGTGGTTTGCCCGTTTTTAATCCATTGTTGATGTTGGGAGCGAGAATACTGTGGGAATAGATTGACTAAAGCCTGATCGAAACGGTGGCCGTTTAGTGTCTCTGGGACTGTAGTTTCTAGTTGAATGGATGGCATTTTTTCATTTTAGTTCGCTGAAAGTTCAGGGTATACTAGCACTTCTTCCGACTTGGTCATAACGCTGTCTACTCTATTTTGTTGAAGGAACTATGAAAAAACTAATCGCATTGACTGTATTAACTTTCCTTTTGGTCGCTTGTTCTAGTAATAAAGATGAACTTGCTGCTTATCGTCATAAAACCTCTGCTGAAATTTTCAATGGCGCGGAGAAAGCTTTAGCTAAGAAAAAGTATGGCGATGCTGTGAAAGGTTTTGAAGCATTAGATGCAATTTATCCTTTTGG
>Ga0316204_10010075_pt1 | contig 12319 bp, 13 predicted proteins | sample 6monrhotite_MG_2_FD_205661 | JGI IMG/M metagenome (GOLD analysis project Ga0316204, IMG submission 205661) | Microbial mat bacterial communities from mineral coupon in-situ incubated in ocean water Damariscotta River, Maine, United States -... | ecosystem: Environmental > Aquatic > Marine >...
GTCCCCCTGCATGTTTTGCCAGAACTTAACAGACTTGACATCTGTTTCTTTTATTTCATTATCTTTTAAGAACTGTTTGAACTCACTTATCTCTGAAGTACTTACGTTATCCAGATCAAAGTCAGATACCTTTGCGTCTATCCTTGCTTCCGTCAATGCGTGTTTGCAAGTTTCCACGCTACAATTTAACTTTTCTGATAGTCTAGATGCTCCTTCTTTAAGGTAGCCTGGCTTATCTTTTAGAAAAGCTTTAATTTCATCTTTAGTCATAATATTGGTTATTGGTTATTTCTCTGAGTCTTGATTCTTTTTTGAACTTCCGCCGAAAAAGAAGTCAACAATTGTATTTACCTTGGCTGACATAGCTCCAAATACTGTAGAAATAAACCCTATCTCATAATCACTAAGATCAATAGTGCTTATCACGAAGTATTTAAACATGACATAGGTGAGCCCAAAATAAGCAATTGTGAATAAAGATGCAAGAACTTTCTGTATAATTGCGTCATCTTTGTACATTTCACGTGCAGATTTACGGTCTTCTACCTCTTTTGCAAAGGCTTCACGCTCTGCTTCTAGCATTATTCGCTTAAGTTCAAACTTAGCTTGCTCTCTTTCTTTATCTGTTGTAATGACTTTATCGAGTATGCCTTCTGCATTCTCAACTACTTTGCCAAACAATCCTCCTAACATATTTTGTATCATAATTTTTAGTATTGATTTCTTCCTGTTCTAGACCCTGATATAGTTGTAGAGTCATAATTTATTAATACGTCTGCAGTTTCTGCTGCTGCGCTTAGCTTTATAAAAAAGCTGTATCTATTATCTGCTGTGCAAGGGCGCTCATCAAATAATTCCAGTGACACTCCTGTAGGTATAACAGCTTGTTTTATAATATAAAAAACTTCTTCAACTTTATCGCCTTCAGCATGTCCATACTTTCTTTCAGTTGCAGCGTAGTCTATTGCTTTTATATATGCATCTACAGTCACATCTCCTGTATAGGTATTTACAATTAAGCATTTATTAATTACGTTAATCTTAGTAGCAGATCTATCTAAATCTCTACCTCTAATTACCTTTACTTCTTCAGTGCCTGCTATATTTTTTCTTACATATTCCATTTTTAATTTTTATTATGATATTGCTAAGATACCTCTGTTGTTCCAAAAAGTTCCTGAAGCTCCTCTTCTTGTTGGTAAATTTGCTAGATTAGTCAGTATAGCTGCTTGAGCTGTTGTAATAGTTACAGTATCACCTGCTAACGCGGTTGTTGAAGTTGTGCCTAAAGCTAAGTTTGACGTACCATAACCAGGGTCACTTGAAGGCACCCAGCTAGGAGTAACATCTGCGTTTGTAGCTACAGTATCTAGTTTAGTACCATCTGTTGCAATGTCTCTACCATCAACTGTACCTGATACAGCTATGTTACCAGCAACATCTAGCTTTTGCGAAGGACTAGCAGTTCCAATACCAACTTTATTTGCTTTCGCTGTTCCGCCAGAGTCTACGCCAAGTAAAATATCTGAGCCACTACTAGCCGTGTTGTATAACCTAAAGTCATTACCTGCATGGTTAACATTCCAATAGTTAGAGTTGTCTGTTCTACCAAGTGTTAGTGAGTGTGTACTTGCGTTAACTGGAGTGCCAATTAAGCCTGAAGCTGTAACATTGCCCGTAACAGTAACTCCACTGCTTGTTGTCTCAAGCTTTTTAGAGCTGTCATAATAAATATTTACACTACCATTAGCGGTGCAATATATATAGTTTTCGTCTGTAGCACTTCTAAGCGCTAGATTGTTAGATGCTTTTATTATCAAGACGCCAGTTCCAGATTCATCTATATAGCTATTACTACCATCGTGGTATATTTTTAAATCATTTCCAGTTCCAAACTTAAGAACTTTTCCATCTTGTAAATGAGCGTCTTTTAAAAAGTTAAACTCTCCATTTTGATCGTAGTAGTGAGGTGTTCGTCTTCCTCTTGGATAACCACCCCATATCTGCATACCATAAAGATTTATAACTCTATCACCGTACGTAGCATGACCACTCCAGTTAGGAGTAAACTCAACTCTAATGTGAGTAAAATGACCTGTTGATGTTGTATTAGTTTCGTGCCAAGGTATATTTGAGAAAGGAACCCAACCATGACCAGGCCAAGAAGATATAGTGTTGGTTGCTGAAGTATGCTGAAGCCAAGTTCCGTCAGAACATCTTTTTTTCCAAACGTGTACTTGACTACTATGTGACTGACTAGACCAATACATATATACAGCGTTAGCAAACGTATAGCTTTTAGCTTTAAATTCAACTCTAAACTTATAATATGTATTTGGTATTACAACCCCTGAATCATTTGTTCTCAAGAACTTTCTTTTCTGATCATCACTGTATGATGTTATTTCCACCCAGTCGCTACTACTAGTTTCTTGACCCCAAAACGTTAAATCTGAAAGATCGTCGTAGTCGTTAGCTAAAGTGGTTTTAGGTCCAAACTGTTCTTCAAATAAAGCCATCTCAGTAACAGTAGGATCTCCTAAGTTGTTTCTTGGCATCCCACTTAACCTTTGTCTATATTCGTTAGCGTCAACGTAGTGAGCATCGTTTATATTACCAAGAGACATATTTATACCGTCAGCATAATCTGTTCCTGCCCAAGTTAATCTTCCAGCCCAGCTATCATCAGCATCACTTCTTAAGTATTTAGACTGAGTTGAGCTCGATGTTAAATAACTAGGATTAGATGATGGCACCCAAGTAGGGCTAGTTCTTTTAGCAGTGTTAGCTGTTATAGCACTTGCTTGTGATGACGTTATGCTCGTTATTTCAGCCGTAATATATCTTCTAAGCTCATCTATATCTTCGCTTAATTTTTGAATAGCGTATAAAGCTGGCGCTATAGTATTAAACATACCGTCGTCTGCGACATGTACTCCAGCGTCGTATTCAGCTTTTATTTCAAGTTCTCTTTCACTTGTAATTGATCTTGCATCTTTGCTTCCACCTGTTTTTTTATTAAAAACCTCTGGTATTTTTCTGTCTCCTAATGCCATAATATTAACTCATTGTATATTCATAAACTATTGTTACTGCTAAATCTACAGTTGATGATGTAGTGTCTTTTACTATAGAAAAACCTAACATATCTCCTTCATCAAATACCCAGTCAGCAGCGTTGGTACCACCAACACCACACGGTATTATTTTAGTTGTAACCGATCCAGATCCATCAAAAGTTTCTTCAGCTTGGAAACCACTTGTTTGATGAAAAGTAGAAGCATTATCATGATCTCTTCTAGACATGTATATTTTACAACTACTACCCATAGCACTAGAAGGCTTGATTAGAATTTTTACAATTTTACCAGCATAAGCAGCTACAATTCTAGTGTAGTATAATCCAGAGCTAGTACCATCTGCTAACGAATTAATAGGAAAGTAAAGGTCAGCCGTAGAGCTACTACTATCTAAAGACATATTGTGATGCGTAGTGCATATCTGTGTCGTCTGTATAGGCGCACCTTCAATTGTAACTTTACCAGCTGAAGCTCTAGCTATAGTAGTATCTGATGGATGGTCAAGCTCTATACTACCGGTTATTGTTACCCCAGTGCTGTCAATACTCATTCTTTCTGTAGCGCCGTTAGAAGGATCTGTCGTACCTGTATTATTCGTAACCCCTGTTAAAAATCTAAAACCTCCATTTGCACTAACATTACTTATAAAATCAAAAGTATTGTCGTTGTGTTGTATAGCACCTTGAGTTATATCACCGTCAGCTTTAAACCACAATCTTGGACTATCGCCTTCTTCACTGTTATCTGTATCAGCGGATATTATAAGAGTAGCATCTCCAGAAGTTCCGGATGTAACAGTTAAATCACCTGATATTGTCTTATCGCCAGCAGTTAAAGCTGTAGCTGTAGCAGCGTTAGTTAGTAAATTACCACTATTATCCAGCGTAGCTGTACTACCCATTGTAAGAGTACCAGCTATAGTTGTTACGTTTGTAGCGCCTAAACCTATTGTAACGTCTGTAACGTTCTGACCGTTACCTACACCTTGTATTACATTAGCACTGTTATTTCCTCCGCCGTTTAAAGCAGCCACGCCAATGTTAATTCTTCCTTCTTCTTGACCATCTGTGGCAGATTCAACACTATAAATTATATTACCAAATGTTGTTTGCTGCTGGGCGTCGTTGTCACTAAGAAAACTAATAACACCAATACCATCATCATCAGCTCCAGCCGCGCCTTTATCTTTAGTAAAAGTTAGAATAGAAGGCTTGTTGTTATTACCAGTAGTAGTTATAAAAACTTCAGGCTTACCACTACTACCGCTTGTGATAGTAAAACTATCACTACCAAAAATTACATCTTGTAAAAACTCTAAAGCCATTTATTGTGTTTATATTACTCTATTTACTACGCACGTATACTGATTAGTACCAGGAGCAGTTCTAAATTTAAGTTCTACATTATTAGCGTCTGTTCTTTCAACCTCACAGAATACCTGATCATAAGGAGAGTCAGTTTCAAATACTTGTACTACAACATTTCTAGACCCAAGAGTATGGTTTACAGTAATAGAAGTAGCACTAGTATCACCAATTGTAGCATCTGCATACCCTGTAGCAATATTTGCTGATCCATCAAACGGCTCACCATTTATTGTTCTAGCTGTAGTAAGTGTAGCCGCAGACCCTGTAGTATTTTGATTTAGAGTTGGGAATGTACAGTTAGTTAAAGTACCAGATGCAGGTGTTCCTAAAGCTGGCGTTGTTAGTGTAGGTGAAGTTAAAGTCTTGTTAGTTAACGTTTGTGTAGTAGTTAACTGAACAATGTTACTATTTGTAATACTAGCAATTTTAGTAGCTGTATCAGCGTTACCTGTTAGACTACCAGATACAGAAGTTGTAGTTAAAACTCCTGTAGAAGGATTATAGCTTAAACCTGTATCAGTTTCTATTCCTTGACTGCCTGTAGCGCCGTCAACAAACGTTAAGTATACGGTCTCATTAGCAGAGTTGTTTGCTGTAGCAGTTACGTTTGTAGCTGTTGTTGCAGTAGTGGCTGTAGATGCGTTACCATCAAGAGTTGCTATAATAGTACCAAATCTAGCGTCAGCATACGCGCCACCAAGCTTTAGCATCATACTAGTACTAGCAGCGTTCCACTGCCAAGTAACATCACTACCAGTTCCACCTTCAAGAGTTATACCAGCAGCATCAACTACAGCTGAAGTGGTGTTACCACTAGATAATATTATATTGTTATCTTCAACTGTTAAATTTTCAGTGTCAAGAGTAGTTGTAGTACCTAAAACCTGTAGGTTACCAGTAATAACAATAGTATCACCTGAGTCAGTACCTATAACAATGTTTTCGTCTGCAGCGCCACTTGTAGATTCTAAGTTAGCAAGCTTAGTTAACAGGGTAGCATTAGTCATATCAACCCCTGTATTGGTGTTAGTGTCGTTGGTAAACGCAAGGTTGTTCTGCATATATGTTTGCAGTCTATCCATCGTTGCTTCTTTCAAAGCGCCTGCAGTATCATCATGAACTAAAAACGTATCTTCATCTGCAAGAGCAGCACCTATGTCTGCAAAGCCTGTTACAGCTAGTTTATTAAGATGTTCACTCTTAATAGAACTGTCTGCTATGTTTGTATCATCAATAGCATCAGCTCCAATATAATCATGAGCAATTGCTGTACCGTTCCAAACACCAGTTGTAATTGTACCTAAAGAAGTTAGTGAAGAAGCAGTTACACCAGAGTTTAATGTACTACCAGTCAATGTACCTGCTGCAGCTGTAACTGTTATATTTGCAGTACCATCAAAACTTACTCCATTAATATTTCTAGCTGTAGCTAAAGCAGTAGCCGTATCTGCATTACCTTCTAAAGCACCATCAAACTTAGTAGCTTCAATTTCACCTGAAGCTTTAAATATAACACCATCACCAGCGCCAACTCTAAATATAATTTGATTGTCTGTGCCAAACTTAATTTGATTATCAGCGTCTCTCCCAATTACTAAACTAGGGTTTAATATTGATGTTATACCTGTCTGAGTAGCTGAGACAGCAACATCGTTTGTATTAACAGTTATACCTGTACCAGCACCAACAGTTAAAGTAACATCACCTGAGTCAGCTCCGCCAGTTAAACCATTACCATCTTGAACACTTGTTATATCACCTATAGCAGAACTTAACGTTACCCAAGCAGATCCATTATAAAATTTAAGAACATTACTACTACTGTTAAAAATTACTCGTCCTTTATCTGAAGTACCATAACCACTATCATCTGGATCACTAACAACATGATACACTACAAAGTTTTGTAATTCTCCACCTTCAAGGCTTACGTTTTGTAAAAATTTAATTGCCATTTTATTTTATTTTTAATTCATATATGCTTTACCCGTAAAAGACCCTCTAAAATCTAAGGTTAACTGATTTAAAGAGTTGTGGGTTACTTGTCCTATAACCCAACACCCTCCGGAATCAATAACTTGAACAGCTGGATATTTATTTAAGTTATGAGTAATTACCCACTGTGCTGAAGCTACGTCTTGTTGGTGTGTGTGTGTTTTATCATGGGCATTAGTACTAAAACTAACTTTACCATTATCATCAACAACAACAACTTTAGTATCTGTTGATTCTACTAAAGATTCTAAAAATACATCGTTTCTAAAACGTGATATTAAATCTTTAATATTTTGTCCTTTGTACTTAGGCATAGTCTATATATGTTATGGTCACTTCTTCTCCTTGATCTATCGCCTTTGCAATAGCTGGATAAATCCTCTTATATGCGTTAACGCTCTTACCAACGAACCCATCGCGGAGAATAAGATTGTTTTCCTGACTGTCTCCAACGATAAGACAGCCAGCAGTATGCTCGTCAGTGTTTCCAGTATGAATAAGAATATACTCAAACCCAGGAACATCAACGACATGAAGCATACCACGGTGTATACCAGGATATTTTTTATCGTATCTAGCATGAAATCCTCCTTCTTTTCTTAATTCTATTTTATACGTTCCTGCAGGTATTCTAGTTTCACCCTTTACCTTTAGAACTCTGTGTTCATCTTCTAGTGTATAACACAAAAATCTTTTACCAATATCAGTACACTCAAATAAAAGCCCGTGTGTACAATCTACTTGAGAACTTGTTCTTAATACTTCTAACTTCATTCTATAATTAGTTTTGTTGTTATAGTTAAGCTTTCCTTAGAAATCTTAATTAAGTATACGCCTTTATTTAGTTCTATCCTAGAAACTTTAAAACTATTTAAAATAAGTCTACCTACTATATCATATACCTCAACATCTACTTCAGATTTAAAGTTTACTAAACCAGTAGAAGGATTAGGGTATGGTAGCATTCCAGCTCTTTCAAACATTGCTATACCTGTAGGCCCTGTCCAACCATCTTGACAATACGCATACATATCTTCACAAGTAGCATCCCATGTAGTATTACAGCAGTATGGGTCTATTTCTATTACCCAGCTAAAACACTCATTAGGAATGTAATATACATCCCCAGAGTTACAACCAGCAGAGTAATAGCAACTAGAGTCTGATACGTTAGCTTCGATGTTGTAATTAACAGCGGTCGCATCAGTGCAGCCAAGCAAAGGATAAATACAACTACCATTGTCAGTATTTGCATTATCGTCATAATTAAGCCCAGTGCTGTCTGTACATCCATAATAAAAAGGTATGCAACTTCCGTTGTCTGTATTTGCATTTGATTCATAATTCCACATTGTATTATCTATGCATCCAAATACTACAGGTACACAACTGCCATCATCACTATTAGCTAGTAGATTATAGTTAAAGGCTGTACCGTCAGTACAACCCCAAACGACTGGTATGCATGAGCCATCGTCTGTATTCGCTAGTGAATCATAATTTAATGCTGTAGCGTCTGTGCACCCATACATAAAAGGTAGACAGCTCTCATTATCAACATTAGCATTTATATTATAGTTATAAGCTGTACTATCTGTACATCCTTCTACGATAGCAATACAAGAGTTAGGTAACTCAGTATTAGCCAATGGATCGTAATTAAGTGCAGTAGAGTCCATACACCCGTATGCAAGTAACGTAGCACATGAACCATCGTTGTAATCATATAAAGCATTATACTCGACATAAAGCGGATTAGTACACCCTGGATTATAGTAACAAGTTCCATCATCTGTATTTACTGTATCGTTATAATTGATTGCAAGTTCGTCTATACAACCATATGTTCTTTCTATACACTCATCACCACAGTAAGGCATTCCGCTAACTATTATAAAAGGAACTAAAGGAGTAGCAAAACCTCCTGGTGCGTTAATAGCTACATGTTCATCAGAATATAGGCTATAACCACATTGTACGGATGTAAACTGTGATTGTTGTGTTGTATTAAATTTAATTTGTACTGGCTCTGTTATACTTAGTTCAAATGTAAACGTAGTATCAAAACCATCTTCAAGTGTAAATATACCTAAAAAGTTGTTACCTTGAAACACTTGCAAATATGCTCCAGCCCAACCGTTACCGGCTAAATCTGTAAGCTCTAGTGTATGCATACAACTATCTATTAGTATATCTGTATTAGCTGAGTCTACATAATTAAATGCTGTAGAATCATTACACCCGTACACTTTTGGAGTGTAACAGCTACCCGTGTCTACTGTTGCTATTGGTAAAAACTCTACAAAACTTTCATCCATGCAACCATATACGGGTGGAGGCGGTGCGCAGTCTTCTATTGTAAATCCATGATAAGCGTAGTTACCAAAGTTAGCTGAGTCCATTTCAACTATTGTATCATTACATCTTACTATGTAGTACGAACCATCTTGCCCACCCCATAGACTTCCTGCAACACCATCGCCATACGAATCATATATATCAAAATAGTATTCACCATTAGGCACACAAAGTTGTGTAACTTGAGGTGAATAGTCTATTATATCAGTGTACGGTCCCCCAGTAACTATAGTATCTAAATCAGAATCTAGTAAAGCCCAAGAAGTTTCCTGCGGGTACTGATCTGGGTTAATTATAATATCTAGATATGTTCCGTTAGGACATTGACCAAATGCTGTAGCTATTGTAAAAACAATAACCATTATAAAAGCGTATAAAAATTTAGTAAACCTATTCATCAAAACTTACTCATTATTAGTTCATCAATATAATCTTGTACTTCCTGCTTCGTAGCAACCATCTTAAAACTAAGGTCTGCCTGAAAGCGTTTTACTTCTTCACCGTCATCAAATATGATAATAGTAGGAACAACTGCTATTTTAAATCTTGTTTGGTTATCATTACCATCTATCAGAAGAGTTTGTCTATCACACTCTTTTAGCTTTGAAAACCACTCTACATCATTTGCATTATTAAATCCTGCATTGAAATGTATAGCTTTTACTTGAGCAGCAACTGGATTAGCTAGAGCTAGTATTAGTAATAATACTATATAAGCTGCAAGCATTTTCCAAACTGGATCTTTCATTATCTTTTATCTAATTTATCCTCAATCCTTTTGATTGATTCTTTTAGTTCTTTAACGTCTTCTTGTGTAGTCATGATAGTCTGACGTACAAGTTGATCTTTCATATCAAACTCCATACGAGTTATCTCTGGGTCTGTAGGAGCAGGTAATTCTTTAGCTTCTGCTATGTCAGCTTGTAAAGCAAACCACATGCCTACTACTGTCGTTATTGCAAACCCTATACCTATTAACGTTTGTATACTAATATTAAAACTTGTGTTTTCGCTTAATTCTTTTGCCATTTTTTAAAATATTATGTAGTTGACTCCAAACTTAAAGTCATACCATTCTCTGTTCCAGTATTTATTATATTTTCCTTCTATAAATGTTCCTAGGTTTTTGTTTATCTTATATCCAAATATTAGTCCTCCTGAGTAATCATACCACTGCTCGCCATTGTTAAAATTGTGATAAGAATACTCTAACCCTTGGTCGTAGTGATAAGGCATTAAGTTACCCCAACTATGTACCCAAAAGTTTTTCTTGTAGTGGTAGAAATCAAATCCTACTACTAACGAATGCTGCCACTGGTTAGGTAGCGCATCTCTTTTTTCTTGTACGTAATCTCTAAGTACATTTGGTATTACTACCTCATTCCATACTTCAGGATTTGTAGCTACTACTTCTCCTTCAGGATCTCTATACTCAGATTCATATACATCTACACTGTATCCTTCTTCAATAGCCAAACAAGTATAGTGTACATGTCCTGTAGCTAATCTCCACTCTTCTAATGGATCATAACCATAAGGCTCTGCTATACGTTGTACTGCACCTATATTAAAAGATAGACTGCTTTTAGAGTTTATTCTAAACCTTTGTGTAGTTTCGTAATACTCTATATCTGCAAAGCCGTCTCTAACAAACTCTGCCTTTGCTAACCATAGAGGATTTACATATCTTATAAAATGCTGCTGGTCAAAATACTCTATACCTTCTTGTCTTTTGTATTCTACTTCAAACAAATACTCAAAAGGAGCTCTCCCTACATTTGCAGCATCTCCATATGCAGATTCTGTTCCATCTTTAAATGGAGATGTACCTTCATATTGAAACCTTTGTATCTTACGTATGCCTAACGCTAAATTGTAATCATAAGGAGTCTCAACTACTTCTGTATTTAATATACCTCCGTCTACAGAAAAAACATCTTGGTTAGCCAAAGATGTTCCTCCGTTTACAGCAGCATAAAAAGTAGAAAACTTAAAAGCTTTCTTAAGCTGAGCGTTAACTGTATTTGCAAAAAACGCTAAAAATAAAAATATAAATATTCTTATTTTCATTTTACCCCTTTGTCCAGTATCCGTATTCTAATATACAACTAGCTGTGTCTGCTTGAACTTCTAGTCCTACTGCACCCTTAACTGGTAAAAATACAAACTCTTTTGGTCCTAAATCTAAAAACGCAGTACCGTCATCTATCTTAACTGTTATAATATTAGTAGCATCTATGTTCTTAAGATACACATATGTTATAGCAGTATTGTCTGCAGCAGTAAGTATATTTGTTGCAGCTGTATGTAAAATACTTTGTCTTGCTAAACTTACTGCAGGGTTTGTTACTATTAGAGAATCAGAAACGTTTAAGTTTAAAGAGTCACTAGATACCCCACTGCTAGAAAGTGTTAATTTTGCTGTTAATGTTGCCATTATTCAATAATTTTATCAATGTTAATAATCTGTTGTCCAGTAAGAGTCTCTGGTAAAGAGTCTTCTGGTATAGCGTGTAATTGAATCTCTACTTCCTCAGACAACAAACTATTAACCTCATCTATTTGCTTTTGACGAGCTTTAATAATTTTATCGTTATCCTTCTCAAGTTTCTTTAGCTTCTTTTCATCTACGCCTGAATCTTTAAGCTCATTAAACTTTCTAGATAGTTCTACAAAGTCTTCGTGAGGCTGGCTAAAAGTTTCTATGTCTTTTAGTTCTTCTTCAATAATTCTAAGATTCTTAGCAACTGCTAATCCAAATTTAACTCCTGGAAGAGATTTAACTTCATTAAGTCCGTTAAATAAATTAACAAACTCTCCATTTTTCATTTTTACTTTTTTCATTTTGTCTATATAATTAATTGGTTAATGTTATGCGAGTCTTATCCAATCTACTGTACTAGACCCGCTTCTTCTAATTCTAAACATTGCAGAGCCTGATTGTGCTGCATTGTCATTATTATCTTTGTGTTTTATAACTTCGTTACCTATAAATGTTACACCTGTGCCTGCGCTTAGAGTAAGATCATTGCTGCCTGTAGCATCATTAACAAAGAATATGTCAAATGAGTCATTATCCGCTGTTAAACTTAAATCTGTTATAAGATCAGCTGCGCTTGGAGTTGCTTTAGTTCTATCAGTTGTAGGTGTAATTTTTATAATACCTGGAGTTACTTTACCAGATACAAATGCAGCAGCATCGTCTGCTATTGTTACGACTGCTCCTTGCTTATTACGAAATCCTCCTCTAGCGTATATAGGCTTGTTTGGTACAAATAAAGAATCATGTATTGTTGTAGTTCTATTATCACCGCCTGATACAGTAAGTCCTACAGAACCTGTTCCTGAAGTATTATACGTCTTTAATAGTACATCTCCTGGTGTACCACTAGCTGCATCTCCACCCTCAAGTACAACATCTCCTCCAGCGCCTGAACCTGCACCCGCTCCCGCGCGCATAGCTGCTGAAGCTCCTGCTCCGTTTCCTTCCCCACTACCTGCAAAAAGCTCTAATCTAGA
>Ga0316204_10010076_pt1 | contig 12318 bp, 9 predicted proteins | sample 6monrhotite_MG_2_FD_205661 | JGI IMG/M metagenome (GOLD analysis project Ga0316204, IMG submission 205661) | Microbial mat bacterial communities from mineral coupon in-situ incubated in ocean water Damariscotta River, Maine, United States -... | ecosystem: Environmental > Aquatic > Marine >...
TATAGATACAAAGCCAACAATCAACAATTCTTACAAACCCTTTGTATTGTTGTTTGATGAATTTTACACGGAACTGTATCGTATTTCAGAAGCGAAACAACGGATGCTAACCGCCGATAAAATTATTTTTATGGGAACTTCGTTTAGCGTCAATATTACTCAGATGGCACTTAATATTGCATTCTCAATGAATACCCCAATTGAAATCGTTGATCCCAAGCCGGTAAAAATTGATTATGAGATGGTCACCTATCATGAAATGAAAGCGTCTGAGTATATTTTGTTGGAATGATAACTTATTAAATAGCTATCTACTTATAATTTATTCTCTAGGCTAGTATAAAACTAACTCAACAGTTAGTTGGTCAAAACGTTTTATATTGCCACCCCATGTGCCGATAAACAATTCTGCATCCTCTTGTTTTTCAAAACCAACAATCGATTTACCCATAGAACTCTTCTTTTTAGAGTCGATGACAAAAAAGGCGTTTCTGGCAGAAATTAATTTGGCATCATCAGGGGTTTCCCAGTTGGTATTAGCCATATCATGAACATAAATTTCAGTGACATTCGATTTATTTTCTGGTTGTAAGTACCATGAGATTAAATCGAATGTGGAGCAGAATTTTTTTATTCGCTCCGATCTTTTATCAAAGGCTTGTCCTTTTGGTCCGGGTATTCGGGTGATCAACATTCCGCACACATGGCACTCATCTCCAGATTCAAAAATAATTGGAGAGTGAGATTTTTCTTTTTGCTCCGATCCTCCACAGCCAAACAATACCAAAGAAATCAGTATTAATGATAAGGTTTTAAAGTTTTGTTTGTCGTTTGTCATAGTAGCATTCACTAAATAGGTCTTTTAACTAAGCGGTAATAAGCCAAAGAAAAAGGTAAAATAATCCACGCCAACATACTCGAAATTAATCCGAGTAAGGAAAAAGATTGATCGCTCGCGATACTTAACAACCCCGTTCCATTGGTCTTAAAGGTCACTAAATTGACAAGCCGGAATATGTCAGTTGGGTTGAATAATAAAAGATAAGGAAAAACATCCGCTTCTATTTGGCCTTCGGTTGCTACTAAAAGTCCGAGTAATCCCATGTCATAAATCAATACAAAGAAAAACCAAATAATAAGCGCAATGCCTGCGGCTTTGGATTTTTCGCTCACCCAACTACTGATAACATAGGATAAACAAATAAAGATCATTCCTAATAAAATAGCAGAAACTATAAATAGACCAAAAGCGTTAAAAAGCTCACTTGCTTTAACGTCGTCAGCAAAAAACAAAATACTCAAACAAGCGCTGCCAAACCCTATAATTGTCGCAATCGAAAGTATACTAGTTTGCCCGAGTAATTTACCTAATAAGAGTTCGCCTTTGGTTAAAGGGTAAGTTAATAACAATAGCAGAGTGCCATCTTCATCTTCACCAACAATTGCAGGGTAAGCTAAAAGCAAAGCAATAAGCGGTAATAAGAAAACATTGAGACTCGACAAGCTGGTCACTGTGTTAGCGATTGAACTAAAACCAATACTACCGACCGATGCAGACCCGAACCAGGATAATCCCGAAGCAATAACCGCAAATACCAAAGTGATAGCAATCAACCAGCGGTTACGCAATCCATCTTTGAGTTCTTTTTCTGCTACGGCAAATACGGATCTCATGATTTTTCTCCTTTGCGTAGCAGCCTTATTTTGTCTCCAGTCGTGGATGGTATTTCACCGTTTGAAGATTTTTGAGATAAATTAGCTTGGTTGGAAATAACAAAGTGGTAATAGAGTTGCTCCAAATTCGGTGGAAAGGTGTCTAGATCTTGTATACCTGGTTGAGTTAGTAACGTTTTAACTGTTTGCAATTTTTCATTTGGAGCCACCTCTAAGCTAAAAATCCCCTCTTGATTCGTGGTTATTCTAGTATTTAGCTTGTTGCTCAGTTCTTCGATATTAAAACAACCAGAAAAATTAATTTTTGTTGGTAATGATGTTTGTTCTCTTAATTTTTGTACACTTCCATAAGCGGCTAGTTGCCCTTTAGATAAAATCGCGACTTTATCAATATGTTTTTCTACGCCGGGCAGAACATGAGAGCACAAAATAATGGAGCAACCTTTATTTTTCAGGTTATCAACGATTTGATAAAATTCTTGAGTGGCAATGGGATCAAGTCCTACGGTTGGTTCGTCTAGCAGTAACAATGATGGCTCGGTCAAAATTGCTTGCGCTAATCCCAGTCGTTGTTTCATTCCTTTTGAGTAGGTTTTTACTTTGCGTGATGATGCTTCTGTTAGCCCCACTTGTTCAAGTAATTCTAAACACCGCTCTAGCGAAACTTTTTTTAGCTTGGCAAAGAAGCGTAACACTTCTAAACCCGTGAGTTGTTGGTAAAACGAAACATTTTCCGGCAAAAAGCCGATCCGATATCTAAAATGATTGAAGTTAGAATGAGCTGGCTCCTCACCAAAGACTCGAACGGTTCCTGCGCTCGGTTTTAATAATCCAAGGATCATTTTCATGGTAGTGGTTTTTCCTGCACCATTATGTCCGAACAAACCCATTACTTCGCCTTTGTCTAAGTTCAAATTAATCGAATTAAGTACTGATAACTGGTCGAATTGCTGGCTAACATTTTTAAGCTCTATAATGCTCATCGATTTGCCTCTTTAGATCCTTCGGAAAAGAAATCATTTTTCATTTTCGGGAAACTGTCAGTGATCCCGGGAGATTTTAACACGGGAAATTCTTTTTGAACCCAGCGCAGTGTCTGAATCGCGGGGCTGTTAATTAAAATATTGGCTGTAGGGTATTTCCATAAAATCTTATCTATTCCATCATTCGGTTCAAAAGCTTGGTCGCCAATTCCATCTGAATTTCGATCCCATCCTTGATAATCACTCCAAAAATTGCCTTTGTTTTCAAATGACCATTCTACTTTTCGGTTAGCTACATATTTGACTTGGCGACGATTTTTAACAAAATAATTGTCAAAGATTTCATTACCTTCGGAACCGGCTGTTAGATGAATACCAATATCATTTTTAGTGATCAGGTTGTTTGACAGCTTATTAAAGTGAGCATTATAAATGAAAAGTCCTTTACCTTCCGCGCCGTAGTCAGCACGCTCGCCGTTAACACCGAGAGGTTGTTTGACATTTATTATTTGGTTTCCAGAAATAGTTGAGTGAACAATAAAATTCATCAGTATGCCGTAGTTATTATCATTTTCGGAGCGATTATTTATAACGGTTAAATATTTTGACTGCATTAACGCATAACCAGTTCGAGTGTTATAGGTATAATTTCCCTCTAAATGATTAGAATAAGAATACATGTAGTGAATTCCATATCGTAAGTCATGTAGTTGATTTTCTACTAATCGATTAAAGTTGCTAGTATCAATATAAATTCCATCTCGAGTGTGCCAAATTTCATTATTTTTTATCAGAGAATTGCTTACGTTAAATAGATGAATACCATTCCCGCGATCTTGTGAGCGGATAGATAGATTGCCTTTGATTTTATTGTCGATCACCGTTGCATTTTTACTGGAGTCTAACCACATTCCAAAGGTGTCGCCATGAATATAATTATTTTCAATTCGAATGTGGTGAGCGGTTTTTTCAGCAAATATCCCCGCATTCATTTCCGTGAGATCGTCACCCCAATTGGTTATATCACAGTGTTTAATAGTGACATTTTCAGCGAGAACCTCAATGGTATTGTTTTGATGATTACCATCAATGATTGCGCCTTTTTGACATAATAAAGTGATTGACTTGTCAATTAAAAAGTTGCCCTTATATAAACCTTTTGTCAGCTCAATAGTATCTCCATTAACGCTATTGTTGAGTATGAGCTTGAGATCATCTTTGGGCGATATTAAATATACACTGGCATCGCTTTGCAAAGCGATGAGCATATTAAATAGGATTAAAATTGTTTGAATTAACTTATTCAATGTCGCATTGCCCAGGAAATAGGTTGTCTACAAAATACGGAATCTACAAAATAAGAAAGTAACTCCTACCAATCATAGATGATTTAGTAGGAGTATTGTTTCTAGCGAGTTAACGCTAAATATACGACTTTAATTTAGGCATTTTCCACCAACATTCTTCCTCGCATTTCCATGTGAAGTGCATGGCAAAACCAATGGCAGTAGAACCAATAAACCCCGGCATTTTTTGTGGTAAAAGTTATTGAAGAAGTTTGTTGTGGTCCAATTTCCATACTGACTCCATGTTGAGCGAGTGCAAATCCATGCGTCACGTCTTCCACTTGGTCTAAGTTAGTTACATAAATAGTGACTTCGTCTCCTTGTTTTACACTAAAGTCGCTCATCCCAAAGTTTGGCGCAATAGATGTCATATAAACCCGTACGTTTTTGCCATCGCGAATAATTTTATTGTCAGTTTCAAGTTTGACTCCATCTTTATTAGCTTGCTTTCTTGCGTCTGCAAAAAGGGGATCATCGCGTGTCCAAAGTTTATTTGGTTTTACTTTGCTTCGATGAACAATCATACAGTCATGCGGTTCTGCAAAAGTAGGACCGTCATGAATTAGTTTCATCTCTTCGCCAGAAATATCAATAAGCTGATCATTTTCAGGCTTAAGAGGACCAGTATTTAAAAATCGGTCTTTTGAAAATTTACATAGTGAAACCAAATATTTTCCATCTGCGTCTCGAGTTTCTCCCATTGTTGTATGATTGTGTCCCGGTTGATAATGCACATCGAGTTTTTGTCGAATATAATTCACTTTTTTACCATTATAAGCGCTGATCGCATCTTTGACGTTCCACTTACAAATCTGGCTATCAATAAACAATGTGGTATATGCATTACCTCGACCATCAAACGCGGTGTGCAAAGGACCTAAACCTAGTTCCGGTTCTGCGACAACTGTGTCTCGTTCTTTTATTTTTCCGGAAAATAGTGCGGGTAATTTATCAATCGCAACAATTGTGACTGTTGGCGATAGCTTTCCATTTGCAACAAAGTATTCGCCGTCTGGTGAAGTATTGATACCGTGAGGACTTTTAGGAACGGGAATATAACGAGTAAATGCGCTTTTGGTTTTTTTACGTCCATCGACTACTGGCACTTTTGAATCACCGATGGTGATAAATTTTCCTGCTTTTACGGCTTTTTCAATCGAATGCAGATCAAAAACAACCAACCAATCTCGCTCATTTCTCATTGAACCAACTAAAGTGACTCCTTCTTCAGAGTTGTAGCAAGTTGATGCGGCAAAACGTCCGGTATAATCGGCATCGGTATTATCTAAGTTACCATCAACGATAACTTGGAATGCCATCTCCATTTTTTCTGCATCAATGACGTTAAACATAGTAAAATATTTACTAGGATCATTTAAATCACGTCCATCATTTGGCTGAGGAATTCGGAACTCTGCGTTACAAAATACGTATTTAGTGTGTGGCACTTTTTGAACGCGTAATCCATGAATAGCTTGTACGTTAGGGATGGTTAGCATTTTGTCGGTTTTCATAATATCGCAGCGAATTCGTGCAACTCGGGTATTTATTTTGTCGTTGATAAAAACATATTTACCATCGTAATGACCATCGGTCATGCTCATGTGAGGATGATGAGCATCGCCACAAAGTATATCGGCACTGTCACCTTTAACCGCTTTACTTTCGTTGGTTAATCCCCAACCTGTCGCTGAATCAATATTAAAAACAGGTATTCTCATTAACTCCCGCATAGAAGGAATGCCAAGAATTCTAACTTCGCCTGAATGACCACCACTCCAAAAGCCATAGTATTCGTCAATATCTCCTGGCCCAATGTTATGTTGCATTGCGGCTCGGGATTTATCGGCAGCTTCGGCAAATTCTGTTGGTGTCATTATGCCAGTCAGCCCTAATCCAGCAACGCTAGCGGCACTCGCTGCTGACGCGCCTAGAAATCCTCGGCGGCTCATACCTTTAGAATTTTTTTGTTCAGTGTTTACTTTGTTATCGTCCATCGTATTACTCCAGTAGGGTGTTAGCTTAAGATCAATGTTGTTGATCTGGTTTTTTTACTTCATCTTTCAATTAATGTGGTAAGTTAGTGATTAAAAACTATTCAGCATCAACTAATTCTTTTATTTCTATGCGGTCGGCTTCAGAAATACTTGAGCCAATTTTCCGTTTTGATTTTTTGCCTTTTTTCTTCGCAATAACTAACGGAGGGCAGCGATCTTCATTTACATAAGTCACTTGGCAGTCCAAACAGTGGTGGCATTCATTGGCGTTAATTTCCCCGTTAGGATGGATTGCTTGTATTTCACATTCTTTTGCACAAAGCTGGCAAGGGTCGCCGCAAGCAGGTCGACGTTTTAGCCAGTCAAATAGGCGTAATTTTGTAGGGATAGCCAGAGCGGCACCTAAAGGACAAATGTATCGGCAATAGACTTTTCGGGTAAAAATTGAAATAACCAGTAAGATAACCGCGTAAGTTACAAACCACCACTCACGTTGAAAGAAAAAGATAATTGATGTTTTAAATGGTTCGACTTCGGCAAATTTTTCAGCGGTTGACATGGATTCTAATGAAACCCCAAACAATGCCAGAAAAATTAAATATTTTACCGCCCAAAGCTTTTCATGAATTCTGAAAGGGAGTTCAAATTGTTTTATTTTTAGTTTACGGGCTGCTTCGTTGATTAGTTCCTGAAGAGCTCCGAAAGGGCATAACCAACCACAAAAAATGCCTCTTCCCCAAAGAAGGATAGTCGCGGCTGTAAAAGTCCAAATTACAAAAAGGAACGGGTCCATATAAAATAGATCCCAACTAAAATCATTAAATAATGCCTGGAAAAAGGTAAAAACATTCACCACCGATAATTGCCCCAGTCCATACCAGCCTACAAAAACAATGGTGTAAACTAAATAAACGCGTCTCAAATTATGAAAAAATTTCGGATAATAAATAAGCCAGTCTTGTAAAAATATAACCACCAGTAACAATACGAGGCTGGTAATGAGAACTGAAATTTGAAAAGATTTTTCATACCAAATTCTTACCCATAGTGGTTTGGGTTTTGCGGCTTCTATTTCTTCAGTTGTTGGTCTAATAATATAAGCTTCCGGTATTTGATAGCTGGTAGAAAAATTAACAAAAGTACTTTCTATCGGTCCCACTTGACGTCTGACTAATAAATTGAGATCCCAACCAAGACCAGGGTCAAAATTAAAATGTTCGCGAATAACAAATATGGCCATCTCTGAAAATCGCGGTGAATTGGCAGGATAAATATCGTCGAGTCTATAATAGTCTAAGTCTCGAAAGCTAATGTCTGATCGCTTTTGAGTTAAACTGATCCGATCAAAGATCCCTCCGCGAACAAATCCATTTCCTCGAAATGAGTAACGACCATTTGCCATCAGTGCAATCGCGTGTTCGCCAGTTTTTAGCTCTCCCATTAACCACCGGTATTCACTTTCACCAAGTATATTTTTTCCTGCTGTTGGAGGATTCAAATAGCTATAATAAAGGTCGATGAAAGTGTCTTTTTTTTCTGGCGGTGTGGCAACATCGATATCAGCCGCAGGAGTCTCTAAAAACGCATCATCCACAGTTTCTCTTAATAAATTGAATCGACGAATTGTTCCGTCACCGAGCAACTTATTCCAGTCTAAGGTATTAAATAAAGTGCTTTTCACTTTGGAAAGCGGCAAGCTATCTTCAGCCGATGGTTCAATTAATCCAAGCGACACTGCGACTTTATTTGCCGCCCGTAAAATGGTCTCATTAACCACAATAACGGTAACAGTCGCGCCGGTTATGGCATCAATACTAATTTCATCATCTTTTACCGTAGCGCTTATGCGTATTTTGTCCGAGATATGGTGATCAACATACTGCATAGCAAAATCGTTGAGTTTTTGTTCCGGAATACCTACTAGAAGGATCGGCTCATGGTGTTCAAGAACCCACGCAAATTTAAAGTTGCCTTCGGTATCAATTGCGACCGCCAAATTTACCGGTTTACCAGAATAAGCGGGTATTGCTACTTGAGAGTCAGTTTCAAAAACATAGCCGAGAATGGCGTTGTCTTTTGTAATTTGCCATGTACTGGTTTTGTCATCAAAACCTGATAGTTGTGCGCCTTGCTCAAACGATTTAAGCGCGACTTGCTGAAGTTCTTTGGTAAATTTACTATTATAGACGTTGGAGTTGGCTATACAGTAGTTTGCGACTGTTAACAAAAGGATGAATGCGAAAGTGTGGTGGAGGTTTTTTAAGACTAGCATTTCCTACCTTATTCTTAGAGCAGCATTGTGAGGCGTAATTGTTGGAGGATGAATAGTCTACTGATCTTATATACTTTGTATTGATCCAGATCATGATCTAAAAAGACATCAAAAGTGAGCACTATACGTCTGTCGATTTGCTGATCTCGATCAACTTGAGTTGCATCTAGAAGCACAACGGGTATATGCTTTAGGTCAGCAGCTTATGTTTAAAACCCTTAAGTAAGGCAAAAAAGGAATTCATTGTATGTATCAAATTGCTCGCTTTATTAAAAACTCTCTTTTGCAGCTCGTCATATTAATCATCTTTTCAACGTATGCCTACGCAGAGTCAGGGGTGCCAACCAATAGAATGAGTCCCGAGGAGCTGAATACAGTGATCAGTAACTATGCTGAAAATGCTAAGGTCAATAATAATTTGATTAGCTTTGAATACCAAAAAGTCCCTATCTATTGTATTTGGGATGCCAATGCCGATCGCATGCGAATGATTTCTCCAATTGCTAAATTAGCGGATTTAGATAGTGAACTGTTAGAACTAGCGCTTAAAGCCAATTACCATACGGTGTTAGATGCACGCTACGCGATCGGAGACGGCGTTTTGTACTCTGCATTTATTCATCCACTCTCGCCGATTACGCGAGATGAAGTCGAGTCCGCTATTAGACAGGTTTCAACAGCCGCTTTGACTTTTGGTTCTAGTTTTACCAGCGGCGAGCTTGTTTTTCCGGGAGAAGCAGGTGATCAAGCAAAAAAAGGAAAAAGCCCCTCGCTTTAATCGATTTTAAACAAATTTGACTTAAATCAAGATTGTTCGGATGAATTTAAGTTACAATCAGACCGTGAGCTAAGCTAGTCATTTCCTGCTTTTGGAACTGTTAGCGTCTTCAACTAACCGTTATTTAAGGAGTAAAAGATGACTTCAATAAAAAAGATTTTGGTGGATCTTGATCCCAGTACAGAAGAGCAACCAGCATTACAAAGAGCTATTTATTTAGCCAAACAGTATGATGCAACATTGACGCTCTTTCTAGTCGCCTATAACCGGGGTTTGGTCTCTAATTTATTTTTCGACACCGAACAATTAGATGCTGCTAAACAGGGCTATATGAACTCTAAAAAGCGCTGGGTTGAGACTTATTTAAAGAGCGCAATCGACGAAGATGTGCAAGCGGATTATGATATTGTTTGGGCAAAACCTATCTATGAAGCAGTCAACAAAAAAGCAGAAGAGGGCGGGTACGATCTTGTTATCAAATCTACTCACCAACATTCTCAAATTAACAAAATATTTTTTACACCCAACGATTGGCAATTACTCAAAACATGTCCGAAACCCATCATATTAGCTAAGGCGAAAGGGTTGCAAAGTCCTGACCAAGCAAAGCCATATACTAATGTGATGGCTGCTATTGATCCAAGTAATCGGCATCGTCATTCTTTAGAACTTGATCCAAAAATCTTACACACTGCTCGTGAAGTCGCAAGTAGTACTGACGCCAAAACTCACGCCGTTCATTGCTACGATCCGATTGCTTATCAACTTTGGGCGGATATTGGTATCGGAATGGGCGCTGGTATGGGACCAGCAGATTTTACCATGGGACAAGATAACTACGATCAATATATTGACCAACTAAAAAAAGATAATGAAAAGACTTTTGAGGAAGCGCTTGATCAAGTGAACTTTCCTAAGGAAAATTTGCATTTGCTGGAAGGCTATCCAGAACGAGTTTTACCGGAATTAGTTAAAGAGCAGGATATCGATCTGTTGGTGATGGGTACAAGTTATCATTCAGGTTTAATTGGTAGCACAATAGAAAAAATTCTGGACAATGTTGACTGCGATGTTATGGCGGTTAGAGTCTAAATTTCGAAAAATAAGGCATAGGAGGAATTTATTCCTCCTATGTTTTTAGTCTTGGATTATTTTTTCAAACTCTTATAAACTTGACGAGTCATTTTTTCGGTAGTAATAAATCCCCAATTCCATTTTTCATGATACTTTTTTAGTGGATTTTCCTTTACCACTTCGTCTTCACTTTTTCCTTTCTTAATCTCCGCGTTGACTAATTTCTTAACATCAATCAGCATATCCACAGCGGTTTGCAATTGTTTTTTATCGGCGAGAGGACCATGACCTGGGATGATTTTGGTTTTATCATTACTTAAGCTAATGATTTTTTGTTGAGCAGAAATATATCCATCGACGCTGCCGCCATTGTCAAGATCGATATAAGGAAACAACCCGTTAAAAAAGGTATCGCCGGTGTGGATCACATTGGCATTTTGATAATGGATGACTGCGTCACCGTCGGTATGAGCATTTTCAACGTGAAAAATTCGAGCATCTTCACCATTTAAGTGAAAGCTCATCGCGTGTGAAAAAGTTATCACTGGAAGTGCGGCTTTAGGCATTGGTTTGTTGCCTTCTTTGGTTTTAAGCCCTTTTGTTAGCATGTTGATACGTAAATTTTCGTGGGCGACAATGCGAGTACCATCTTCGCCAATACTTTTGTTATTTCCAGTATGATCGCCATGAACATGAGTATTAATTAAGAAATCGACTGGTTTCTTTGTCACTTTTTTAATTGCGGCTTTCATTTTGTCTAGTAGAGGTGGCATGGAATCATCAATCATTACCACGCCATCATCACCGATAGATAATCCAATATTGCCACCAGTAAAACCGCCAACACCCATCAGCATGTAAATTCCTGGAGCAACTTCGGTGGTTGCAAAATTGGGATCGTTTTTTTGCTCTTCGGCGGTTGCTGTGAAACAGATAGCTAGTAAGGTTGATATAGATAGTACTCGTATTAGCGTATTCATTATTATTGCTCCATTTTAAAATATGGCTGGTCGATTAATCGTGTGACGGAAGGTATCATTGGAGATTGATAAGTGCAAGGTATGAGGTATGAGTTGATCTTCTTTTCTTAAATGATTTGGTCGAAATGAAAAACTCTCTAATTTGTGTCGTGCGAATAACACCAGCAATTTACTCAATAATGAGATTACCTTGACCTAGCTTACTTTACGGATAACTTTTTCTTCTATATTAAAAGATAACAAACGTTGATGTTTGGTAACTATCTATAGTTTAAACGGTTGAACATAATTCAGTACTTTACCCTCCGTAGTTGTGGTGCCGCCTATAATATAAGTAGTATCACCCAAAGTTGTTGCTGCATTGTGACGGCTCGCTTTGAATCCGATACTTACTTTTTCCCATTTCTGAGTATTAAAGTCATAGCTATAAGTAGATGCCAAATCGTTGTAATTGCCAAAAGTAAATATCTTGTCTTTAATAACGGAAACAGAGTGCGCACTAATTTTGGCAGGTATAGGTGGAAGCGATTCCCAGGTATTCATTACAGGATCGAACCTCTCAAATACATCGAGAGAGTCTTTTTCATTATATCCGCCTATAGCATATATCATTCCATTTCTGGCTACCGTTCGGGTGGATTTCGCTGTTGGCATATCGGCAGCTCGCGTCCATTCTCCGCTAAACTTATTAAGAACGGCGACTACCGGAGAAGCAACTAATTTATCTTTGTTATAATACGAGCCACCAAATACAAATATATTTTCACCTAAATGTACGGCGCTGTTAGTACGTGTAGAAAATGGGAGCTGTTTTGCAAAACGAACTTCACGCGTGACAGTATCAAAAACTTCTACCCTTTTTTCTAACCTTGGTATTCTATTAATGATACTTATACCACCAATAATATAAATTGAACGATCTCCGTCCCAAACAGCAGAAAAATATCTCCTGCGTATTAAGCGTCCTTTCAATACCTCAATTTTCCCAGTAGATGGTTCTATTACTTCTATGTCTGAGAGAAGTCCCCTTCGACCTGATCCCGCAATAACATATATGTTTTTTCCGTCATTAACTACAGCATGACCATATCTCGCAGTGGTTAATGACAGTGAGTCAGAATCTTCTATAGGTTTCGATGCGCATCCTGTAAAAAGTAAAAGAGATATTGTAGCTAAAAGGAGAAAACTGCGCGAACCCATGTCAGAATAACCCA
>Ga0316204_10010077_pt1 | contig 12315 bp, 11 predicted proteins | sample 6monrhotite_MG_2_FD_205661 | JGI IMG/M metagenome (GOLD analysis project Ga0316204, IMG submission 205661) | Microbial mat bacterial communities from mineral coupon in-situ incubated in ocean water Damariscotta River, Maine, United States -... | ecosystem: Environmental > Aquatic > Marine >...
ATTCCTATCGAAACCAATTTGTACATGGGAAGGCCCTCGCTTCACTTCAACAGCGATATGGGGCGTCATGGAGACATTTCACCCCCGGCCCTGTCACAAGGCTGTGATGACGCCAGCCAACTCAGTGTGGCCGCCGAGATTGAAACGGTTCAGTGAGGATGGACTATCTGCGATTGCTGGCGACGGATTGGTAACACTCGTTCGTTTACCGTAGTGGGGACGGCGCTTTTGGATAACAAGAGCGACAAGGACAGGCGTGCATGAAAAATATAGCGATAATTGGTGTAGCCCTTAGTTTTTTTAGTGTTTCCAATGTAATGGCTCAGAATGATGCGTCGGTTGTCGCCGCCGTTCTGCCATCCAGCCGGGCCGTTCAGGTGAATGACACTGCGACGGCCTTCGCAACGATGATCAATTCGAGCGATACAGATGCGGTCAATTGCGCCATTCAACTGCTTGCCGGCGCACCGACCGGGACATTCTCTTATCAAACAACCGACGCTCTAAATGCGCTGACCGGGGCGCCCGATGTCGCCATCGACATTCCCGCAGGGACGGCGCAAAGCTTCATGTTTGCTTTCACACCGACCGCTGAATATGCCGGTGGAAATCTTCCGCTCGAATTTTCGTGCGACAATGCTGATGCCGCCCCGCAACGCGCGGGCGTCAATCAATTCTGGCTGTCTGCGTCGACAACGCCTGGCGCAGATATTGTCGCGATTTCCGACACCGGCTCGGCTGTCGGACTCAATTCTCTGCCCGGCATCGTAGAAACCATAGACCGGCAAAAGAATGGGGCATTTGTTGTCGCCATCAGCAATGTCGGATCGGCAGGGAATCTCACAGCGACCCCCGTTCTCAGCCATGACGGCATTCGTGTCACACCCTTGATTTGCGAAACCAATCCGGCAACGGGTGCTTGCCTGGCGCCCGCTGCGGCGGACGTTGACTTCGTTATTGGCGCCAACGCGTCGGCAAGTTTTGCTGTTTTCGTGCGGGAGGGTCTGCCGGTGACGTTCGATCCGGCCAATAACCGGATTCTGGTTCAGTTTACCGAGGCGGATGCGCTTCGGGGATCCACATCGGTTGCGGTTCGTACATTGATGAGCGAGCCGGTTCTTCCGCAGATCCCTTATCTCTACGCCGATGCGGATGTTGATTTGCCGAACTACTATCTGAACGGCCCGGTTGCTGGCGCTGATAATACGCCAATCGACAACCACATCACCAATCCGGGGGCGGCGCTCGGCCGCGTCCTCTTTTATGATCGTCGATTGTCGGCGAACAACACGACATCTTGCGCAAGTTGCCATTCGCAAGCGACCGGCTTTTCCGACCCCGTGCAATTATCCTTCGGCTTTGATGGCGAGTTAACGGGCCGGCACTCCCCAGGCCTGTCCAATGGCCGCTTCTATGCAAACGGACATTTTTTCTGGGATGAACGCGCCGATACGCTCGAGGATCAGACGCTGCAACCGATTCAGAGTGATGTTGAAATGGGCCTCACTCTGGAGGAGGCCGTTGATCGCATTGCTGCCGAAAATTTTTACGATCAGTTATTTACCGATGCTTTCGGGGATTCTGAGGTGACGTCTGACCGCATGGCCAGAGCGATGGCCCAATTTGTTCGCTCAATGACCTCCTATAATTCACGTTTTGATGCGGCGCTGACAGAAGGCCCCGTCGGTTCTGCCGGTTTTCAAAGCCAGCTGACTGACGAGGAATATCTTGGCGTCCAGCTCTTCATGCCGGTGAATGGCTCGAACATTCAGAATCTCGGATGCGCGGCCTGTCACGACACCCTCGCTCATATCAGTGATGATGTGCACAATATCGGTCTTGATGCGGCCAATGACGACACCGCCGATGCCGGCAATGGGTTGGGTGAGTTCAAATCACCTTCATTGAGGAATGTCGGTGTACGGACGCATTTCATGCATGACGGGCGTTTCTCCACCCTGGCTGAAGTTATCGAGCACTATAATTCCGGTGTGATTGCCAGCCCGAATCTCGACCCGCGGCTGCGGCAGGGACAGGGACAGCCTCAGCGGTTGAATTTGACCAATGATGAAGCGCAAGCGCTGGAAGCCTTTATGCACACGCTAACGGACAATCAGTTCCTGACCGATCCGCGATTCTCTGATCCGTTCATTGATTGATTATCAGGCGTAAACGGCGCGGGAGGACTCGCGCCGTTCTCGCTCCAGCGCCTCTGCGCCGAAGAAGAATAGCAAATACACCAGGCGGCCATCGCGAATGTCATTGCCAAAACCCGGACCCGCATCGTGGAAAAACCATGGCCGGAACAATATCATCCGGTTAAATTTCATCGGCACATGCATGACGTGCTCCCACGCATCCGCGTTGCGCGTGTCCGGGAAGGCCTTTGTGTTCACATAATCGGAATAGGATTTGGCACCAACGCGTTTCAAATCTGCCGGAGAATGAGGCGCATGCTCGAGACCGCTGGGTTTGTGACGGTAAAAATCCGTCCCGCCCTGGCAAAGCTCGTCCGGCGTCAAATAATAGACGCACGTCCAGTGACAGGGGTCGACATGAACCCCGCCCTTGCCTTCCTCTCCGTCGAGGCTGAGCCGAAAGCGGGCAAAGCTGTCACCACCTGCTGGAACCAGTTTTTCGCCGAGCATCTGCTCGATCTGTCCCTGAAATCCCTCAAGGTTGATCTGCTGAAGAGAATTTCGACCAGGATAAAGCGCCGTTTCCGGTGCTGGCGGGAAATCAAGCGACAGTGCAGCCTCGCGAAAATCGCGGGCGTTCTCCATGACGTCATCAATTACGACCAATGAGCGATGCATTTTTTCCCCTCGTAAGAGGAAGCTAGAATCGCAACCCTGAAGGGATACTTGCGGGTATATTACCGCAACGTAATTCTGTTCGCTTTACTGTGAGTCCAGCGTTTCGATTTCAGGCTGCTCGCCTTCCATAACGGCCGCGAAAACGCTCAACTGGCGCGACATTTCTGCCTGGACTTCCGGTGGAATCGCCGCGACATCTCGTGCCTGCTGCCGTAGATGGGCAGGACACGTCATAACAGCGGCAACCAGCAGGGCGATCACGCCTGTTCCAATAAATATTTTCATTGGCCCCCTCCCCAGACGGCAGATTCATTACAAACTGTTCATGAACGGACGTCAAGCAGGCACTGCTGGAAAGTTGGCCGGCGTCTGTTTAAGCTGTCTGGACGGTTCGGAGCCTGCCCTCATGACTCATCCTGCATTGTCTTATCGCCCGGCTTATGATGATCGCGATGCTTGTCTGGAGCGTTTTTGCGATGTTCGCGCTGCCACGCTTCGCCTGATTGAAGGTTTGTCCGCAGAAGACATGCAGGTCCAAACCATGCCGGACGTCAGCCCGACGAAGTGGCATCTCGCCCATGTGACGTGGTTTTTTGAAACTTTCCTAGCTCAGCGATTCCTGTCGTCCTATCAGGCATTCGATCCGGGCTATGGCTATCTCTTCAATTCCTATTACGAGCAGGTCGGGGCTCAATGGCCACGTGCCGCACGTGGGCTGTTGTCTCGCCCGACAGTTGCAGACGTCCTGCGTTATCGGGCTCATGTCGAGGCTGCCGTCATCAAACTGGTTGAGACTGGAAGCTCGCGCGATTGGTCAGAGATCGCGCCGCTGCTGGAATTGGGGCAACAGCATGAGCGACAGCATCAGGAATTATTGCTTACCGACATCAAGCATGTCCTGTCGCAAGGTCCCGTGCCGGCCGTCGCATTCGGGCCGGCTCTGAATTCGGCCAACACGCCCGGCGACGCTGTTTATCTTCAACTCACTGGCGGGTTGGTTGAGATCGGCGCCAGCCATGCAGATTTTGTTTTTGACAATGAGTTGCCACGGCACAGGCGCTGGCTGGAAGATTTCGAGATTTGCGCCCGCCCCGTATCCAATGGCGAGTTTCTGGAGTTTATAGCGGACGGCGGATATGAGGATCCAAAACTTTGGCTGTCGGACGGATGGGCGTGGTTGAACGCCCATTCCATTCGCCATCCGCTGTATTGGCGCCATTCAGACGGGCAATGGCAGGAGTATACACTCCACGGGCTCGCGCCCTTGCAATCCGGCTTTCCGGTCTGCCACATCAGCGCATACGAAGCCGCAGCCTTTGCCGAGTGGAAAGGCGAGCGCCTTCCAACAGAAGCCGAACTGGAATTGCTGGCCCGCCAGCACCCGGCAGAGGGAATCATGCTCGGCGATGAAGGCAGGTTTCATCCGGGAGCCTTGGCGGGATCCGGTAAACCGGAATCGGTTTTTGGCGATGTGTGGGAATGGACGTCGAGCGGGTATGAGGCCTATCCCGGCTATCATCCGCCGGATGGGGCCGTCGGTGAATACAACGGAAAATTCATGTCCGGTCAGCAAGTCTTGCGCGGCGGGTCCTGTGCCACCGAACGCAATCATATCCGCGCGACCTACCGGAATTTCTTTCCCGCCCTCTCACGCTGGCAATTTTCCGGCATGCGGCTGGCCAAACGCACCCGTTCGACCAGCTCTTTGCGATCTGCCTAGAAGTCAGCCGAAAGGCCGAACAGGATTGCGCGCGGTGCACCCGGACGCAGTCCGGCCGGACGCCGCGCCACCGCATAGACCTCATCAGTCAGGTTGCGGACGGAAAGACGCGCGCGCAATCCATCACGGAACGCCCACCATGCCGATGCGTCCGCAACGAAGTGTGATTCAATCAACTGATTGGCAGGAATAGTTCCTTGCCCGGCAATCGCTCGGACATCATCCACCCAGGTCAGGGCGACTTGCCCCCCGAATTGCCCAGCATCCAGACCCAGAGCGCCATAGACTTGGTTTTCCGGAATATAAGGCAGTTCGTCTCCGGCGAGCACGGTGCCCCAAGGTTCAAAAGCGGAGTTGAATGAATTCTGGAATTCAGTCCGTGTGTGTGTAATTGCCAGTCGCGCGGGAATGGAGACGCCAAGATCCATCGCTTCGCCAAAATCTGCTTCTGCTGCAAATTCCAGACCCGCAACATTCACCTCGCCGCCATCGAACTGGGCCCCGATCGTGCAACCGCCGCCGGTGGAGTTGGTGCAGGACCCTAATAGATTTTCATAGGCATTGAAAAACACCACGCCCTCGGCGGACCACCAATCCTGGCCCCAACGTGAACCAAATTCCGTATTGATTGCGTCTTCGGGCTCCTGTGTGGCGGAACCCGGCGCAGGGGGTGCAAAGCCGCGATGCACGCCGCCAAAGAGCGACCAGTTCGTGTTCACATCATAACGGATACCTAATCCCGGGATGACGGCATCAATCGTATTTTCGGTCACGGTCGGCGCGTTTAGCCGTGCTGTGTCGCCGCCGCCCCAGTTTTCACGCTTCAGTTCAACGCGCTCAAACCGCACGCCTGGCACAAAGGTCCAGCGACCCGTTATGATCTCGTCCTGAACAAAAAAGGCGAACGCCGTTGCGGAATCGATCCGGTTTGAATCGGTACCAGGAATTCCGCGGTCTGTTTCAACCAGACTGCCGTTATCCATGCGGTACTGATTTGCCCACTGAAAACGATCCATCTGATCATAGTGGAGGCGAACGCCGATATGCCAGTCATGCGCCATGTCACCAAGATCGGACGAGCCGGCCAGTTCCGTCTGGAAGCCTTGAGCATAATAATCGCGATTGTTGTGCTTGAGCCGGAGCGCGTCGTCGGCTGAGACCAGTCCGGGCGCACCCTGCAAAATGGCCAACGCAGCGGCATTGCCCGTCGGGTCCGACAGAATAGTGGAAATACTGGCCGCGCCCATCGGGCCGGCGCCGTCAGGGTCAACACGATCGAGCTTGTACCAGTCGCGCGCAAAGTCCGTGCGATACAAAACAGATCCCAGCGTCAAATCGTTTCCGAAATTTGCGGTATGACTGAATGACCAGAGCGAGTGTTCGGCATCCATCTGATCCAGCGCGCTCGCAGCATACCTCCGGAACGGAGTGGCTGCGAAATCCGCCTCGGTCAGGCCCAAATAGGTTTCATTGGACAATTCGTCTGAATACTGCGCTCGCAATTCAAACGTATGGTCAATTTCGCCAGTCCGGGTTTCCAGACGGAGGCGTGCCACATAATCCTCGATGTCAAACCCGCTGTCGCGACCTGACGGTCCGTCAATGTCTTTGAATCCTGCTGCCGAGCTTGTGTAGCTCTCCAAAAGACCGCCAAAACGCGTCGTTTCATTGATGTCCCGCATGCCACCGAATGTGGCATGGACACGGCGTTGTTCTTCATCGCCGAACCAGACGTCAATTTGTCCCGCGAGCGCTTCATCCGGCACTGGCGTGGAGAGAAGATTGAGCGATCCGCCTTGCGTGCGGGGGCCATACCGAACGCCGGCTGCGCCCTTGATGATTTCGATACCGGCCATGCGTCCGGTGTGCGGGAAATAATAAGCCGAAGGCGCAGAATAGGGAGCGGGCGCGATCAGAATGCCGTCTTCCATGAGGGTGATATTGGCAGAACGATCCAGGCCGGTACCGCGCAAACCGATATTCGGCCGGAGGCCATACCCGTCCTCTTCCTGCATGTTGACGCCCGGCACCGCGCGCAAAGAGCGATTGATGTCGGAATAATCCTGCACATCGAGATCTGCCGCCGTCAAAACTTCGGCCGAGCCCGGAACTTCATTCGGGTCGCCTGACAGGCCAATCACAACAATCACGTCACGGGCGCTGGACGCGGATTGAACAGCGCCCTCCGCTTGGGCAAAAACCGGTGTTGCCATGGCGCAGGCAGCTGTACCGGCGAGTAAGACAGAACGCATGTAAGAACCCTCGAAGAAAGCAATTGCGAATGATGCGCATTTAAACGAGGGGTGTTTTCCGAGTCCACATCTTTTGCAAATGATTTGCAGTTACGGCGGCAATGCGTCGCAGTTGCGTAACAAAAAAGCCGCACCCTTTCGGGCGCGGCTTTATAATCCAGCTTGGCTTGTCGTTATTTTGGCGGCATGCGCGCGCCGGCATCGAGGCGGACGCATTCCGCGTTGATATAACCGTTTGTCACCATGAAGGCGACAAGGTCGGCATATTCTTCCGGCGTGCCGAAGCGTTGCGGGAATTGAAGATGGGATGCCAGATTGACTTTCACTTCCGGCGGCATTTGCTGATAGATCGGCGTCTCAAAAAAGCCTGGAAGAATGGTGTTTACGCGCACACCTTCGCGGGCAAGGTCCCGCGCCATCGGCAAGGTCATGCCGTAGATTCCGCCTTTTGAAGCGGAATAGGCAACCTGACCGATCTGACCGTCCTGAGCGGCGACAGATGCGGTATTGATGATAATGCCGCGTTCTCCGCCAGCATCCGGGCCCTGGCTCAGCATGCCTTCTGCAGCCACCGCCGCACAATTGAAAGAGCCGACAAGATTGATGCTGACAACCAGTGCGAACTTGTCGAGCTGGTGACGCATGATATCGCCGGATGACGAGCGTCGTGCGGTTTTCTCGGCCCAGCCAATGCCGGCGCAATTCACCATGATGCGTTCCTGGCCGTGCGCCTCGCGGGCTTTGGCAAAGCCAGCTTCGACGCTGGCCGCGTCAGCAACATTCACCTGACAGAACACGCCGCCCAGCTCTGCGGCCACCGCCTCGCCGCGTTCTGCATTGAGGTCGAACAGCGCGACCTTTGCGCCATCGGCGGCCAAACGCCGCGCTGTGCCTTCGCCGAGACCGGAGGCGCCACCGGTAACAATGGCGGCTGTGTCTTTTGTGATTTTCATGGAACACCCCTTGAAGCAAAACTCGTCCTGAATCGGACATAGCGCGCCTGAAGTTCGAAGTGAACGGCGTTCAGTCGTTTTGATGTAGTGCATTCGGGTGTTAAATGGTCGCAATCAGCTCGCACAGGGATTCGTGCAATGACGTCCAGACCTATCGCGATGGTACTTCATGGGGGTGCCGGAGTGCTTGCACAGAAAGCGTATGACCGCGAGATTACACATTTGCGGGGACTCGCGGAGCTGGGCAAAGGCATGCTGAATGATGGCGCCACCGCGCTCGATGTCGTCGAATCCATCGTGTACGAACTCGAAGTCAGCGGTCTGTATGTCGCCGGAAAGGGCTCATCGCCTAATTCGGATAATCGCTACGAACTTGATGCGGCGATCATGGATGGCGAAACGCGCAATGCGGGCGCCGTTGCAGCCATGGAAGGGTTTGTTTCACCGATTCGCGCGGCGAGAAAAGTGATGGAGACCACGCCGCACGTCATGCTGGCGGGATGGGGCGCCAATCGCCTCGCCGAGCGCGAAAAGCTGGAGGCCGTAGAGGATCCAGGCAGCTATTACGTCCCGGCTGCGGTGCCCGATGGCCGAGCCTATGCCACGGGAACTGTGGGATGTGTTGCGCTTGACCGCGAGGGGCGCCTGGCCGCGGCAACATCGACAGGCGGCACTTTGAATAAAACACCCGGGCGCGTCGGTGATTGCCCGCTTGTCGGAGCCGGCACGTGGGCCGATCAGGATGTTGCCATTTCCTGCACAGGTCAGGGTGAGTTTTTCATCCGGTCGCTCGCGGCAGGAACAGCGGCGGCCCGCATTCGGTATCTGCATGAAAGTCCGGACGAGGCCGCCAGATGGGCCTTGAAAGACGTCAAACGCCTGGGCGGCGATGGCGGCATTATCGCTGTTGGCCGCGATGGCAGAGTGGCGCACCCCTTCAATTCCGAAGGGATGAAGTGCGCGGTTCTCCACGCGGATGGACGCATTCTGGCCGGCGTCCAGGATTTAACGTGACGCGACCGGTCCGCCCGCTGCGGGGTTATTTCGGGATTGGTGCAGAGGAAATCTCCAAAGCCATGAATCTCGGCGCAATTCTGCGCACAGCGCATGCTTTCGGGGCCAGTTTTGCGTTCACCGTCAACGCGCACCACAAAGCCAGTTCGGTGTTTGAATCTGACACGTCCAGGTCGCTCAAAAACGTTCCCTATTTCGGATGGGATGATATTTCCGAAATGCGCCTGCCGAAAAAGTGTGCGCTGGTCGGCATCGAATTGACGGACGATGCGGTCGATCTGCCCAGTTTCCGGCATCCGCGCGCCGCCGCTTACGTGCTGGGCCGAGAACGCGGATCGCTTTCGGATGAGATGCAGGCCCGGTGCGATCATATTGTGCGCATCCCAACCAAGTTTTGCGTCAATGTCTCGGTCGCCGCCGCGATTACGCTTTATGACCGCACGCTTTGTCATGGCGGATATCCGGAACGGCCGGTCATGCCGGGTGGACCGGGGCTGGAGGCGATCGACGAATGGGCCGCAAGGCGCCGCTCGTGACCCACTCGCTGTTGAGCAGAAACCGGAGAAACCCCGTGGCCTGACCGGGTCTGTCACAAGCAAACAAGACTGTGACGACAGCAGAAAGTCATCGCCCCATTAACTGCCCATAAAGTGCCGCATTGCAGGGATGATATGTCTCTTCATCTGCCGGAGCTCAAAATCAAATGCGTGTTTTCATTGCCCTTGCTGCCGCTTTCTTCATCTTCGCGAGTGCGGGTCTTGCCCAGGACGCGCAAAATCGCGGTGCGTATGGCGACTGGATCGCCTTTTCGGTTGAGACCGATAACGGCCTTGTCTGCTATGCCGCCAGCCGCCCGGTAGAAATGACGCCGTCGAATGTCGACCATGGCGAAGTCTTTTTTGTCGTCTCGACCTGGGCGAATGGCGCGGCCCGGGAACAACCGCGATTTGTCTCCGGATATGATCTACGCCCTGAAACGCCGCCGCGCGCCCGGGTCGGATCCAGCCGATTTCGGATGTTCGCGGCCGGTCAGGACGGCTTCCTCGAAAACCTTGAAGACGAAAGCGATCTGATCCGCCAAATGCGGCGCGGCGCCGAAATGCGTATCGAAGCCACCAGCCAGCGCGGAACGGCGACGGCCTATTTGTTTTCCCTGCAGGGCGTGACAGCGGCGCTACAACGCGTAGACGCACTTTGCTGATGAACGCCAAGGGCTGACGTCATCTGCCTCAATTTCTCGCCCTCTCGCTTTTATATCCAAGATGCAGTATGTCCGCGCTCCCATGACCGCAGCGCTTAACATATACGACCCTTCCGCCAAGCCGCAGGCTGGCCCCACCTCGCTGGTCGGGCTGACGCGTCCACAAATGCTGGACGCGATGAAGTCCGCCGGCGTTGAAGATCGCAAGGCCAAGATGCGCGCCGAACAGGTGTGGCGCTGGGTGCATCATCACGGCGTGACCGATTTCGAAGCGATGACCAATATCGCAAAAGGTCAACGTTCTGTTCTGGCTGAGCAATATACGCTGGCACGACCTGATATCGTGGAACGACTGGTCTCGGTCGATGGCACGCGGAAATACCTGATCCGACTCGCCCCGGGCGTTGAATGTGAAACCGTCTTTATTCCGGATGTGGGCCGCTCGGGCGCGTTATGTGTTTCAAGTCAGGTGGGCTGCACGCTGAATTGCACCTTCTGCCATACCGGTACACAAAAACTGGTGCGCAATCTGACGGCACAGGAAATTGCCGCCCAGGTCATTATTGCGCGCGATGATCTTTCCGAATGGCCAACATCGAATGAGAACCGCCAGATCACAAATATTGTCTTCATGGGCATGGGTGAACCGCTTTATAATCTGGATGCGGTCTCCGATTCCATCGACATCATGTCGGATGGCGATGGCATGGCGATTGGTCGCCGCCGCATGACGGTTTCGACATCAGGAGTGGTGCCGAAAATCATTGAACTGGGTAAGCGGACGCGCGCCATGCTGGCTATTTCGCTGCATGCCACAAATGACGGTCTGCGCAATGAGCTGGTACCGCTGAACAAGAAATATCCGATTGCGGAATTGATGGACGCCATTCGGGCCTATCCGGGGCTGAACAATTCCAACCGGGTGACGTTTGAATACGTCATGTTGAAGGGCGTGAATGACTCGCCGGCAGAAGCGCGGGCGCTGGTCAGCCTGCTCAGGGGCGTTCCGTCGAAGATCAATTTGATCCCCTTCAATCCCTGGCCGGACAGCCCGTATGAGTGCTCGGACTGGGAAACGATCGAGACGTTCGCAGAAATCGTGAACCGGGCCGGCTATGCCTCACCCATTCGTACACCGCGCGGGCGCGATATTTTCGCCGCTTGTGGTCAGTTAAAATCTGAAAGCGAGCGCATGCGGGCGAGCGCGCGTAAAGCGACGTGACGTCCGCCGTTCTGTATCGCTGGAAGCTGAAGCCGGGGCGTGAAAAAGAATTTCGCGCCGCCTGGACCGAGGGCACGAAAACCATCCATAAAACCTGCGCATCCTATGGTGCGCGGCTGCATGAAGGCGCGGACGGTCTATTCTGGTCCTATGCGCGCTGGCCGAGCGAAGCAGTGCGCCAAATCTGTTTTGAAAAACACCATTTCTTCGACATGAACTGTTTCAAGACCATGCAAGCCTGCATCGAAGAGCGTTTTCCGGAAGTGGTTCTGACACTTACCGATGATGAATTGGCGGAACGCGGCGCAGCGCATCCCGTACCCGTTTACGAGACCGACCGATTGATCCTGCGCGGGATTCGGCAAGATGATGCCGAAGCGCTTTTCCCGGCCGTCTCGGACGAGGCCAATATGCGCTTCTGGTCGCGCGGACCAATGAAGTCGGTCAACGAGGTTTTCGACTATCTCGCCTGGAATGCGCATGGCGATGGCTGCCAGTGCTGGGGTGTGGAGCGCAAAACCAATCCAGGACAGGCGCTGGGCTGGGTCATCCTCATGGACAAGGACGACAATCAGGCCGAAATCGGCTTCATGTTCCGACCAGATGCTCAGGGTCAGGGTATTGCCTATGAAGCGGCTTCGAAAATGCTCGACCACGCAAAGACCGTGCGCCGCTTTCGCCGCCTCTGGGCGGATGTTGATCCGGACAATTCTGCATCGATCAGGCTTATCGAATCCCTGGGGCTGACCTATGAGGGACGCCTCAAAGGCAATTGGAAGACGCATATTGGTGTGCGTGACAGTCTGATTTACGGGTGGGTCTCGCCCGAAAATGGACAAGATTTTCGGCTTTAGACGCCCTTGCATGTCAATGAAAACTCGCCCTTCCCGCCATAAACGATCCGCAAAGACCCATTGGGCTGGCGCGCCGCTGGCCATGCACATTGCCTTGCGCGGGTCCATAATCCTGTTCGGACTCATCGGGATTCTCGCAGTCTTTTTCTATATCGAACAAATGCCGGACGGCGCAAAAGCCTGGGGCGAGGCCGATCTGGAAGAACCCATTCGCCTGTTCACCTCCGAGCAAATCCGCGCCTTGCGTGAAGATCCGCAAGCTTGTTTTGCGGCGCTTGACGGT
>Ga0316204_10010078_pt1 | contig 12313 bp, 9 predicted proteins | sample 6monrhotite_MG_2_FD_205661 | JGI IMG/M metagenome (GOLD analysis project Ga0316204, IMG submission 205661) | Microbial mat bacterial communities from mineral coupon in-situ incubated in ocean water Damariscotta River, Maine, United States -... | ecosystem: Environmental > Aquatic > Marine >...
AAAAAGATCAAACTACAGTGGTTAAAAAACCATCATTAATCAAACAGTCAAAAGATGTGGTTGAATTAAATGACTTAACCTTCTCTCACCAACAACACCTAGATTTACAATCTGTTTATATGCGATTATTTCCAGACGATGGAGATGGCCCAAGTGCTGATGACATCAACGTTTTGACCTATTTAGAATGGGCCATGACCGATGAAAACAATAAAGCTGATGGCGATCCAGAATTTATTGTGAAAGGCATAGGTTGGCTGAATCAATTTGCCAACGATGACCACGGTAAAAACTTTGTTGATTTAGATACAAAAACACAAGATGCGATCATCAGCACCACAGCCAAATCGGATGCGGGTAGAAATTGGTTATCTATACTAATTTATTATTTAATTGAAGCCCTAACATTGGATCCTTATTATGGAGGCAATACCAATGGAGTTGGTTGGCAATGGTTGCAATACCAAGGTGGATTTCCGAATCCAGTCAAAGGCAAAACATACAGAGACTTCACATGAAGAAACTAATAGAATGTGATGTCTGTGTGGTTGGCAGTGGTGCTGGTGGCGGACCAGTGGCCTATGAACTTTCAAAAGCTGGTCATAAAGTTGTGGTCTTAGAAAAAGGCGGTTGGTACGGTGAAAAAGATTTCAAAAAAGATGAAATGTTAGGACGTCGCCGAGTCTTTCGCTCAAAACTTGAAGACGAACGCCATGTGTTATCAGAACCTGATAGCGATGGTGATTTTTCAGAGTCAACCACATCGCAGTTTTGGGGTGGTAATATTGTTGGTGGTGCCACTAATTTTATGAGTGCCTATTTTCACCGGCTAAAACCTCAGGATTTTAAATTACTCAGCACTTTTGGAGCCATCCAAGGTGCCAATATTGCCGATTGGCCAATCAGTTATGAAGACCTTGAACCCTATTATGTAAAAGTAGAAAATTTGGTTGGTGTTTCAGGAAAAGTAGTTGATCACCCTAATCTAGAACCACGTTCTACACCTGATTATCCATTTCCTCCATTGCCAGAACATCCGATTGCCAATTGGTTTGATAAAGCTTCTTCTGAACTGGGTTTTCATCCTCTTCCGATGGCAAGAGGCATACTTTCACGCACACATAACAATCGAAACTCCTGCGAATTATCTGGTTTTTGTGGCAGTTATGGTTGCCATTCAGGTGCCAAAGCCAGTTCACGCGCGGCGTTATTGGATGACGCTGTAGCTGGAGGTAACTGTGAGGTTATTCCTTTTGCAAAAGCTTATCACATTAATACCGATAAAGAAGGCAATGCCACATCGGTCTTGTATTATGACAAAAATGACGAAACGATTGAAGTTAAAGCTAAAAAGATTGTTATTGCCTGTTATTCAATTGAATCTAGTCGATTATTGTTGTCTTCAACAAGCGAAAAACATCCGAATGGCATAGGCAACAAACACAATCAAATTGGTAAAAACTTACACTGTTGTGCCGGCGGAACGGGGCATGGTGTTTTTGATTTAACCAAATTGCCACAAGACAAACGCGCTGAATTGATGGTTCGTGGCCCATTTTTTAACCGCGCATTACAAGATTGGTATACCATCGATGACAAGCAATTGTTTGATAAACCTGTTAAAGGTGGCACCATAGACTTTGTATTCGATCCACCATCAGCAGTATCAGAAGCCATTGACCAACGTTTTGAAGATGGCGAATTATTATGGGGCACGGCTCTCAAACAAAAGATCAAATCTCATTTTACCGAATCAAAAGATTTTAAATTTGAAGTATTTTGTGATTGGTTACCTAATGACGACTGTCATGTTTCATTAGATGAACAAGAAAAGGACAAATGGGGTTCACCTGTAGCCAAAGTTAAAGTGGGTTTTCATGAACACGACACAAAAGTGGCGCAATACATTGTTGACAAAGGCGTCGAAGTGATGAAACAAATGGGCGCAGACAACGCTTATGGCAATGTTTGGACAGAGCCCACATCAAATTTAATAGCAGGTGGATTACGATTCGGCAATGACCCAAAATCATCAGCTTTAGATGCCAATTGCCGCGTTCATGGAACCAATAACCTGTATGTCAGTGATGGCAGTTTTATGCCTAACGGTGGCAGCATTACACCCACATTCACCATTTATGCCAATGCTTTTAGGGTGGCTGATAAAATCTTAGCTTCAATGTAGTTTAGCTCAAATAAGAACTAAAAAGTCGGGACTAAAGTCCCAAATCCGTTTGTATGATATATATTTGGACTTGGGACTTTAGTCCCGACTTCTTTATCACATAATAATTTATTGAAATGCCCATAAATGTTGTTATGTGCTAAAATCTCGTCTTTTTTATTCACAATACTAATTTTTCATGTTGTTCAAACAATCACAGCAATTATCTGACAATCAGATTCACCAATTTAAAGGCGTAAAAGGCTTGGCCTTGCCTTTGTTATTGGCAGAAATTACTAAAAACAATACGGGCCTAAATTTGGTATTAACTGAATCTGCGCATGAAAGTATTGTATTAGAAGAAGAATTAGAATTGTGTGCACCTGAACTTAAGGACAGTATTTTTCATTTCCCAGCATGGGACACCCTGCCCTATGATGTGTTTTCTCCCAATCCTGAGATCATTTCTCAGCGCTTGGCATTTTTGTATAAGATCAGCCAAGACATCGAACATGGTATTTTGATTATACCAACCAACAACCTCATGCAACGCTTGAGTACCAAATCATTTATCAAAGGACGATCCTTGTTTTTACAAATTGATTCTGTTTTTGATATTGCCAAGAAACGTTTGTCTTTTGAGAACAATGGTTATCACTGTGTTTCTGAAGTCAGAGAACCCGGTGAATTTGCTGTCCGGGGTGGTGTTATTGATATATTTCCAGCCGGTTCTGAACAAGCTTATCGTTTAGAATTATTTGACGATGAAGTAGAATCCATTCGTGTGTTTGACACAGAAACCCAACGTTCAGTTAAAGCTGTGAATGAAATTCATATTTTACCAGCCAATGAATTTCCATTTGATGAAGCAGGCAGAATGTTGTTTCTGCAAAAGTTTCGTGAAGATTTTGATGTGGACACGCACAAATCATCTATCTATCAAGACATTCGTAAACAGGTGCAGTTTTCTGGCATCGAGCATTATTTACCGATGTTTTTTAATGAAACCGCTACCTTGTTTGATTATTTGCCTGAAAATACCCGCATGATTCATACTGGACAAACATTGGCCATATTGAACACTTGGGACAAACAAATTCAAGCCAGATACCAAGAAAGAAAACACGATATCCAACGCCCAGTGGTACGACCAGAAGATTTATATATTCACCCGAATGAAGTCACTGGCAGGTTAGAAGAGTACACAACAGTGCTACTGAACCAAAATGCTGAAGCCGAAGATTTTCACACACAATTGCCCAATCGTTTTAATCCAGAAGTGCATGACAATCAAGTTTTGTGGTTAAAAAACCAAGTCAGCCTCAACAAAAGAATACTGATTGCATCGGATTCATTGGGCCGTGTAGATGTTATAAAACGTTTGTTCCTAAAAGAAAAGTTGGTTCTTAAGGTGTGCGAAAGCATAACAGATTTTATAGACGGTTCTGACTCTTTGGCGATTACTATTGCTCCAATAGAAAACGGTACAAATTTTGTAGAAAAAGACCTGATCATATTGGATGAAAGTTGTTTGTTTGGTGCACGCGCGAACAGAACAAGAAAAACCAAGCGTTTTAAGGCCAATCCTGATGAGGTCATTAGTAACCTGAGTGAATTGCACATTGGTTCACCCATCGTACACATCGATCATGGTGTGGGCCGATACCGAGGACTTGAAACCCACAACTTTGAAGGCGAAGCAGAGTTTCTGGTATTAGAATATTTTGGAGGCGACAAGCTGTTTGTACCCGTGTCTTCATTACATTTGGTCTCTCGCTACACAGGCTCATCAGAAGAATCTGCCCCTTGGCACAAATTGGGTGGTGACCGTTGGCAGAAAATTCGTGAAAAAGCCGCCAAAAAAGTCAAAGATGTGGCTGCAGAATTACTGCAGTTATACGCCATTCGTGAATCCAGAGGTGGCAAACAAGTCAAACTCAACGAAAATGATTATCTGCAGTTTTGTCAAGGATTTCCATTTGAGGAAACCGATGATCAATTAACCACCATTGAAGCCGTTATTGAAGATTTAAAAAGTCCAAAGTCTATGGATCGAGTTGTTTGTGGCGACGTTGGATTTGGAAAAACCGAAGTGGCATTGCGTGCTGCTTTCGTCACAGCCAACGATGCAAAACAGGTCGCCATCTTGGTACCGACCACATTACTGGCTCAACAGCATTTTGAAAATTTCCTTGATCGGTTTTCGCCTTTTCCAATGAGGGTTGAAGTGTTATCTCGGTTTGTTAAAAAATCAGAGCAAACGAAAATACTAGAAGGCGTGACAGATGGAACCGTCGATATTGTTATTGGCACGCATAAATTATTACAAAAAGACATCAAGTTTAAAAATTTGGGTTTAATTGTCATCGACGAAGAACACCGATTTGGTGTGCGCCAAAAAGAACGTTTGAAGAAATTACGTGCTGAAGTCGACATACTCACCTTAACCGCGACCCCTATTCCAAGAACATTAAACACTGCCCTTTCTGGATTGCTGGATTTATCTATCATCGCAACACCACCCAAAGCGCGGTTATCAGTAAAAACCCAAGTGTTAGAATGGGAAAATGCCACCATTAAAGAAGCGTGCCAAAGGGAGATTCAAAGGGGTGGGCAAGTTTACTTCTTACACAATGATGTCAAAACCATCGAGTCAATGGCAGAGACGATCCAAAAACTAGTCCCTCAAGCACGAGTTCGTGTGGCGCATGGACAAATGCACGAATCGGAATTGCAACACACCATGTTGGACTTCCATAAAATGCGCTTTAACATTTTGGTGTGTTCTACCATTATTGAAAATGGCATCGATATTCCCACTGCAAATACCATCATCATGAACCGTGCGGACAAACTGGGTTTGGCCCAAATGCACCAATTACGCGGACGTGTAGGCCGTTCACACCACAAAGCCTTTGCCTATTTATTGATCCCCAGTTTTAAGGCCATCAGCAAAGATGCGGGCAAACGTTTGGATGCGATTGTTTCATTAGAAGATTTGGGTTCTGGTTTTACCTTAGCCACCCACGATCTAGAAATTCGCGGAGCAGGAGAATTATTGGGTGATGAACAATCCGGCCAAATCCAAGCCATTGGCTTTAGTCTCTACTGTGAACTGTTAGAGCGGGCTGTTAAAGCATTAAATGATGGCGAAGAACCACAACTCGATGATCTGAGCATCCATGAAACAGAGATCGAATTAAACATTCCTTCTTTATTGCCAGATGATTACATCCACGATGTGTATTTGCGCTTGACCTTTTACAAACGTTTAAGCCAATGCGAAAATGCGGATGAAACCAATGAATTGCGAGTAGAATTAATCGACCGCTTTGGCCTCTTGCCAGACCAAGCCAAAAATCTATTCGAAATCAAACTATTACAACTTAAGTCAAAATCACTAGACATAAAAACCATCTCCATGAATCAAAACGGTGGCACAGTTAAATTTGACACCAAAAACGATGACATCTTAAGAAAACTCATCACACTCATCCAAACCAAACACCAAACCTACAAACCCATGCCCAATAATGCGATTAGAATATTAGGCGACTTCCAACAAGCCGAACAAAGATTTGAAGCATTGGAGCAGTTTTTTGTTGATATGGGTTAGTTGGTTTAGAATGTAGATTTGTAGGTTGGCGCTGAGGTACGAAGCCCAACAATTAACCTTTGATAAAGAGCACAATTCAGCTGTTGGGCTGCGCAAGCTTACAACCTACATGCTTTATAAATATTTTTGTATTTAAATAAAAGTAACTAATCTCTTTAATTTACTAAAGAATTATTTGAGTACTTATTTAGTTTTTTTGCTGTTTTATCATCAAGGTAAAACCAAATAGATGCTTGTCCGTTATCCTTTGCATAAAAAGAAAAACCATTTTCGGTTAAGTCTGACATAATTGATAGAACTGTGGTTGGATCAGCCCAATCATTGTCAAATTTTGCATTATAGTGTTTCTCTTTACCATTAATAGAGTAACTCACCCATGCTTCTTCTGTTTCAAAATTTACAGAGTCTTGAATGTTTGTTAAATTTTCTTCATTGTCAGATATTCTTGCAACATTCTTAACTATATTAATATACGAGCCATTGTCTTCAATGCATTCAACATCAAAATTCCAGGCACTATTTGAAATTTTTCTTCCCCAAGGCTCTCTTTCTATATCAATACCATAAACATGAAGTATTAAATCAAAAGGTTTACTTTCATAAGCCTCTCTGTCGAATGAATAAAGAAGATCATCGATTGTTACATTCTCATTCAACGAAATACCAAATTCATTTAAAATTTCAATTTGATCTTCGAGTGTGTAAGACAACTCCTTGGAATATGCATTGCTATTAAGAACAATTACAAATCCAATAATTAATATTTTAATGAACTTCATTGCTTCACCTTTCTTCCTAACATAATATTATTAAGATTTATGCACTTTAGCAATTTTAATCTGATCATATATTCCTCTTATTTAGTGTATTTTCATTCTATCACAGTGTTTTTGAATTAACTAAAAATATATAAACCACAGAGGGCACAGAGAACACAGAGAAAAATAACATATTCTTAATGAAAGAATAATCAGATAATGAGCTTTATAAATATTTAGAATATTGCATTATTAAAACCTCTGTGAACTCTGTGTCCTCTGTGGTTTATTTTCCTTTATTTGGAATAATGGCTCACATGGAGGTCCCTGCTCTCGCTTAGGCTCGGCTGGGATGACGGAGTTGTAGGGTGGCTTTAAGCTTAACTATATGCATTACCACGCAGAGCGTGGGAACGAGGGGAAATATTTTAAATATAAAACTATTACGTAATAAGTGACACTAACCGTTTTAATCTTAAACTAATAATTGAATTGGCCATTACTGCGTTCCTTTATTTTTTGAGCAGTTTTGTCATATATTTCAAATGGACGAGATAGGTTGTTGCCAAAATTTAGTTGTATACGCGATTTGATTAGCCCACTAATCTTACTTGTTTTGATGTCGTGCCATGGTATTAATAAAGGTGGGTGCCCAACCCTAAAGGGGAATAAAACACCAAGGTACATGCCTTCGGTATTACAACCTATAGTATATATATTCCCAGCCATATAAGTTGAGCCCCAATGGACTTGAACTGCTAGTAATAGCTTTGATTTAGGTTTCCTTCTGGTTCTATATTTTTCAGCCAGCCTTGACCATCCTGTTATTTTAGAAATAATGAACGACGTAATAACCCACATTACAACGAAAAATATTCCAAAATAAATTGGTTTATTCATCAGCCAACTTTGCCATTCAAAAATTTGTTCCATGTTCATTAATACCTAAATCTAATAGAATTTATGAGATCAGTACTCCTTAAATTCTAGTTTAACCTGTCCATCCACATTTCGATATCACTTAAAATACTTTTATCAGGATCATCCATACCTTTGTAAATTAAATGTGCCTTTTCACAATGTTTTTTTGCTTTCGAGATGTTATAGGTACTTTGTTCATTATCGGCATACGCATGACACAAATGATATTCAGCTTCATAATGTCCTAGCGTAATAGCCTGTCTCCAATATTGAACCGCTTGATTTTGATTTTTTATTGTGCCAAATCCAAAAAACTTCATATAACCCAGGTTATTTAAAACATCTATCTTAAGGTCTTCATTTTCTTCATTAATACTATCTAATTTTGATAAACTTTCCCATTGATCAACTGCTGATTGATAATCTTCGTTTCTATAGTGACAAGTTCCTGTAAAAAAAAAGGTTTCTTCAGCTGTAGAATCGTTTAGATCTAAAGCAGCAGGTGAACAATCTTCCTTTGCGTTAGCTGCGGTTGATATAATTAATGCAATTATAAAAATAGTCCTCATACATTTATCCTAATGTAGAACATCTTAATATTGGTATATTTATGGTCATTATCAATTTCAATCTGGTCATATATTCCTCTTATTTAGTATATATATTCTATCACAGCGTTCTTGATTTAACTAAAAATTATAAATTTACCATAAAAGGGAAAGGTTAGAACCGAAACAATCCTCTGTGAAGCTCCGTGTCTTCTCTGCGAATCTCTGTGATACTTACGATTTTTCAACATCCACAGGTCCAACAGAAATCATCTTAAATCCAAAGGTGAGCATATCCACCTTACAATTAATGGACTTAAGAAATAACAACCTTAATCAAATCCATATCAAAGCCTCTTTGATACAGGTAATTTTGGCGTTTGAGTTTGTCTTTAAAATCTGCGATTTCTTTGCCTTTGTATTTTTTTTCATAGATGAATTTGACGACGTCTTCGAAATCTAATTCATCTTGAATAGAGGTGTCATGGGCCATGTGTGCATCGATGCCTTTTAGTTTCAGTTCCATGAGTATTTTCTTTGGACCAAAACCTTTTCTTGCTCGACTGCGCCAGAATATTTCTGCAAAGCGTTGGTCATTGAGATAATTGTCTTTTAAACATTCTTCGATAACGATTTCGATGCTGTCTTGTTCATATTCTTTGCGGGTGAGTTTGTCTTGTAACTCTTTAACAGAATGCTCACGCATAACCAAAGAAGCCAGGGCAGATGCCCTGGCTTTTTCTAAATCCGTTCTCAGTGTGTAGTTCTTTTTACTCACTAGGATGGTTATTTTTCTTTGGCTTTTTCTTCAGCTTTGTCGGCATTCTGTTTAGGCATAAGAATTTCACGCAATTTGTCTTCGAGTTCTTGTCCTGTTTCAGGGTTGTCTTGCATGTACATTTTGGCGTTTTCTTTGCCTTGGCCAATACGGGTCTCACCGTAAGAGTACCAAGATCCAGACTTGTTCACCAAGTTGTGTGCCACACCTAAATCAATCAACTCGCCTAAACGTGATATGCCTTGTCCGTAAACAATTTCAAATTGAACTTGTTTAAATGGAGGAGCCATTTTGTTTTTGACCACTTTAACACGTGTTTCATTACCCAAAATTTCATCGCCTTTCTTAATCGCGCCGATGCGGCGAATATCAAGTCTTACTGAGGCATAAAATTTCAATGCATTACCACCTGTAGTGGTTTCTGGAGAACCAAACATCACCCCAATTTTCATACGAATTTGGTTAATAAATATCACCATACAATTGGTGCGTTTAATATTGGCAGTTAATTTTCTCAAAGCTTGTGACATTAAACGGGCTTGTAAACCCATATGAGAATCACCCATATCGCCTTCAATCTCTGCGCGTGGAGTCAGTGCAGCAACCGAATCAATAACAACCAAGTCAACTGCGCCTGAACGCACTAACATGTCTGTGATTTCTAAGGCTTGCTCGCCAGTGTCTGGTTGTGAGATTAACAAATCATTGATGTTTACGCCCAATTTTTCAGCATATTGTGGATCCAATGCGTGTTCTGCATCAACAAAAGCTGCGGTTCCACCAGCCTTTTGACATTCTGCAATGGCATGAAGGGTTAGGGTTGTTTTACCTGAAGATTCAGGACCATAAATCTCGATGACTCTGCCTTTGGGTAGGCCTCCTATGCCTAATGCAACGTCTAAGCCAATTGAACCGGTTGAATAAACTTCACCAACCAACGTGCTTTGATCGCCCAAACGCATGACCGAACCTTTACCAAATTGCTTTTCAATTTGACCTAAGGCAGCGGACAGTGCCTTCTTTTTATTTTCATCCATATTTAACTCCAAAATTTTTGCTTGTTTGTTCATGATTAATTAGCCTCGTATTATAGTATGAGTGAGTAAATTTAAATACAGTAATTTACCTATTTTTTTGTAGGTAAATCTCCACTTCCTACTTTCTGATATAGAAATTAGGGTATACGAAGCATTTTAGGGATTGCCATTCTCAAAACATGAGAATAAAACGAATTTATTAACTTTAAATTATTTAAGATCTCTAATCTAATATACTCTGATTACTAGATAAAGATTTTTATGACCATGGTTTAATATTCTAATAAATCAAATTCTTGAATATTCTTTAATAGAAATGCTGTGTGTTTGACTAATTTTTCACGGCTATTGGCATTTTTTATTCTGCGCATTGAATCACTGATAGCAATCCACCAACGCATGTGCGCCGCACTTAACTGTGCAGCAACAGGGACTAAGTCCCGTATTAATAGTATTGAGTTAATAGATGTTTTTTTTAAAAGAACCATGCTTTCTAAATCTAATTCATTGTTTTCTAGTTTTTGAATGAGTGATTCTATGATTTCAGGATTCTGCTCTAAAGCACTTGAACTCATGGGTTCTGCGTTACTTTCTAAAAATGCAATGTCTAAATAAGATAAAAAGCTACGAAGTGATCCACGTAAACTTAACCACAGCTCTTTTCTTCGGCTCTGTTCTTTGGTCTTTTGTATATAAGAAAACAAGCCAATCAAAAAGAAACCTTCTAAACAAAATCCTAAAAGCTCAGGTACTAAATTTTCTAGAAAAGCACCTTCACCAGAATAATTCATAAAATAAATATAAAGCAGTACACCCACTACTCCAAAAAACGCCATGGGTGCATAGGCTAAATATTTATTCATCTTCATCTCCTTGTGCATATGCTTTAACCACTTTAACAATTTTACTGGCTTCTTGTTGTGTTAAATCTATCGGTAAATCTTTGATAAATACAGTTAAATCATCTCTTATCGCGATAGGTATGATTCCTGCTTCAGCATCGACATTTATTAAGGTAATATCTTCTAAAGCTTTTTGCTCTTCTTTTCCTAATGTTTTTTGAGCTTGGCTGCCTTGTTTCGAAACAGTTTTAGACACAAAATTTTCTGGATCATCAATCCATGAAAAATAATCAGCCAGTGTTGATTTCAGTCGGGCATTGTACAAATTCAGAGCTTCTACTCTTATGGTGCTTTCTTCCAATTTATGTATGCGAGAACATAAATTATCTACATCTAATAATCGCAAATTTAATCGCTCTTCAGCAGAAATATGATCTAACAATTGCACGGCGGCAATGTTTCTACTGCGTGCTACAGCTGGATTCAATACACCAGATTTTGCTGATTCACGCAAATAGGTGAGCAAACCATTCTTTGAATAATCTTCTGTGGCCATGATATTTCCAAGTTATATATTCAATCATGATACAAAATAATCTATACATATGGAATTAAACCACTTAAAATTGCCTACAATTAATTTATTATCATCGTATTATGGCTGTCAGTGTATTTGATTTATTTAAAGTGGGAATTGGACCATCGAGTTCACATACGGTGGGACCTATGCGTGCGGCTTATTTATTTTGTCAACAATTACAGACCCGTAAGATCATTGATGGTGTTACAAGTATCAAGACAGAATTATTTGGATCTTTGGGGCACACTGGCAGAGGCCATGGTACGGATAAAGCCATTATATTAGGATTAAGTGGTTATCAACCTGATAAGATTGATCCTGATTTGATTGATGGCATCATGGAAAATGTTGAAAAACAGAAACAAATACAACTCAGCAAAGACTTTAGCATCGATTTTAAAGCCAAAAAGCACATGATGTTTCACAAACGCAAAATGCTTCCATTGCATTCCAATGGCATGCGTTTTATTGCTTTTGATAATAATGGCAATGAATTATTAACAAAAGACTTTTACTCGGTTGGTGGTGGATTTATTATTTCCCATAACAAACTGGCACAAAAAGAGATTGTCGAAGATGCAACTGAGCTGCCCTATTCTTTTAACTCGGGTGAAGAATTATTAGACCTGTGTAATAAGAATAATCTTACCATTGCAGAATTAATGTACCACAATGAAAAAACCTGGTTAAACAAAGCGCAAATAAACAAGAAATTAGATAATTTGTGGCAAGTCTTTAAAGCCTGTGTGGACCGTGGCTTAAATTCTGCTGGTATTTTGCCAGGCGGTTTGAAAGTTAAACGCCGTGCCCCTGAATTATTCCAAGAACTTCGAGATAAACCACAAGCTGCGTTAAGAGATCCGTTAACAATTCTTGATTGGGTTAATCTCTATGCACTGGCTGTGAGTGAAGAAAATGCTGCTGGTGGTCGTGTGGTCACCGCTCCTACCAATGGAGCAGCTGGTATTATTCCTGCAGTCTTACATTATTATTACCATTTTTGCCCAGATGCCAACATTCAAGGAGTCAGAAACTTTATTCTTACTGCAGGAGCCGTGGGCATGTTGTA
>Ga0316204_10010080_pt1 | contig 12311 bp, 12 predicted proteins | sample 6monrhotite_MG_2_FD_205661 | JGI IMG/M metagenome (GOLD analysis project Ga0316204, IMG submission 205661) | Microbial mat bacterial communities from mineral coupon in-situ incubated in ocean water Damariscotta River, Maine, United States -... | ecosystem: Environmental > Aquatic > Marine >...
CCCCCCGGCTGCTGGTCGAGCCCCTGGAGACAGCGGGGGCGTACTTCCACAACGTCACCGAGGGCTGGCCCCAGCTGGTCGAGGTTCTGGACGAGAAGGGGGCAGGCCTGTCGCTGCCCGCGGGGGTCGCCGCGCCGCTGGAGGTCCTGCCCGCGGAGCTGCGGGCCCGCCTGTGGCTGCAGAGCTGCTGCGAGCCCCTGGTGGGGATCGGCCAGGAGCCGGAGCTGACCCTGGCCGATCCGGAGCAGCGCTGGCGCATTGAGGAGTTCATCGACCGGCTCCAGGACTGCGCTGACGAGCTGGCGGGCGTGGGGCTGACCCTGGAGCGGCTGCGCCGCGCGGCGGCCTTCCCCCCACAGGAGCAGTCGCGGTTTGAGCGCATGCTCTCCGACGCCCTGGACCTCAGCGGTCCCGCCGATTCGATACTCTCCCACCTGGAGGCACCTGTCGTGTGTGAGGAGTAGTCGTGGCGAAGAAGAAGTCAAAGAAGGAGCGCCTGAAGGCCCAGCGGCGGAGGCGACGGAGGAAGCAGCGGCAGCGGCGGGCACCCTGGGAGGCGCTAACAGACGAGGGCTGGGAGGGCGCGCTGCGCGCGGAGCTCGACAAGCCCGCGTCGCTGGGGCACTACTTCTCCGGCTGGCTCGATGGGCACGCCGCGGCGCTCGATCTGGACTGGGCCCGGGCCGCGCTCCGGCTCGTCTACGCTGAGGACGAGGAGGACGGCGCGCTGACCCTCTACGACCGGCACCTGGCCGACGCGCCGCCCTGCGCCCTGATCGAGTACGAGATCGGCCACCTCGCCTGGGAGGTCGAGGGCGACCTGCTGCGCAGCAAGCGCCACCTGCTGGCTGCCGAGGCCCTGGCGCCGCAGCTGGCTTGCATCCACTACGACCTGGGCCAGCTCTACCACCGGCTGGGCGCGGCCACTCGCTCTGTTGGCGCCTTCCGGAAGGTTGTGGAGCTCGCGGGGGATGACGAGGCTGAGATCACCGCGCGCGCCAGCTTCAACGTGGGTGCCTTCCTGGTCAACGCCGGGGGCCGCGGAGAGGCGCTCCCTTGGATGGAGCGGGCGCTGGAGCGTATGCCCGACTACCCCGAGGCCCAGATGGCGCTGGTGCAGCTCTCGCCCAAGGGGGCGATTGACTGGCTGCTGGAGCGATCCAAGGCCCTGGCGGAGAAGCCATGAGCGCCTCGGAGAGACCCCTGAACCTGGACATCCACACCTTCGTCGCGCCCAACCAGGAGGCGATGGGGCGCATCTTGGCCTGCGGCGTGGAGCAGTGGCTCAACCGGCCCAGCGATCTCCTGGAGGACGAGACGCCCTGGGAGGTGGCCCTCACCCCGGCGGGCCGGGCCCGGATCGAGGGCCTGATACGGGCGGGGGCCGCGGGGCCGGTCGCGCCAGTGGTCCAGGAACAGATCCTCGCCGCGCTTCGGCCGCCCCCGGCGTCCGGAGCGCGGCTGGTGGAGGCCTTCCGCTGCGGCGGGGGGCTGCTCAACGTCTTCAACCCCTATCCGGAGAAAGCCGACGACGAGCGCTGGCCGGCGCTGCTGGCGGCGCTCCCCGAGGACGCGGGGGAGGCGACACTGGCGCGGGCCCGGCTGGCGTGGAACGCCACCCCCAACGAGGTGCTCGCCGGGTTGACGCCCGCCCAGGTCTGGGCGGGGACCGGTCCGCGTGAGTGGGAGCTGATCATCACCTTCAACCGGGACTGGCGCGCGGCGAGCGCCGGGCGGACCTACGACACCGTGGGGTCCATGCTCTCGGACGCCCTGCTCTACCTCCGCCGGTGGCAGATCGAGCCCCGGAACGAGCTCGGGCGTCGCGCCGCGGAGGCGGTCATCCGGGAGGAGCGGGAGGAGACCCTCCGCTGGAAGGCTGCCTGCCTGGAGGCGCGCCGGTGAACTTCATTCCGCTGTACAAGCTCCTCCCCGAACTGTCAGCAGAGATCCGCACCGTCACGCTGATGCGTCCCCGCCCGGGGTTGCCTTCCGGTAAGTACTACTTCACCGAGAGCTTCTGTGGGAAGCAGGGCTGCGACTGCCGGCGGGCCTACATCGACGCCTACCCCGCCGACATGCTGGAGTCCGGCGTGTTGGGGACCCCGCTGGCCACCATCAACTTCGGTTGGGAGAGCGCCGCCTTCTACCGGCGCTGGATGGGCGGGCCCTTGAGCGCTGAGGACCTGGCCAACATCATGGGCCCGGCCCTGGCCTGGGGTCAGCCCCAGTCCCCCTGCGCCGAGGCGCTGCTCGAACTCTTCGAGTTCCTCCTCGAAGACGACGCCTACATCGATCGGATCATCCGGCACTACCGGCTGTTCAGGCAGGCTCTGAAGCGCTCCTGACCACCCGAGCCGGGATGATCTGCGACGTTCCGAGATAGTCTGGTCCCACTCTGGTCCCACCCGTCGGAGTCCGGTTCGCTCACCCTTGCCTACGATTCCCTTGTCATGGGTAATGTCGAGGTTCGAAGGGGTGGGGTGGAAGGGGGGGATGGTGGGGGCAAGCCCCCCTTTCCACTTCGAGTCAGGAGCATTCGTCGTAGATTGGCTATAGGAGCCGACTGACAGGGAGTCGGTGGGAGGGGCGTCACCTCGCCCCCTCCTGAGTTCTCCAAAGAAAAACCGGCCAAAATCAAGGATTTTAGCCGGTTTTAGGGTGTTTTATGCGGAAGGGGGGAGTCGAACCCCCACGATCATAAGACCACTAGGTCCTGAACCTAGCGCGTCTGCCATTCCGCCACTTCCGCAGAACTTTGACGAGTTATCGCCGCCCCCCTGGAGTGTCAAGGCAGAGTATTGGAGTCTGATGCGTGTCTCCCTCCCGCTGCTGCTCGTCGTCGCCTGTGAGCTCCCGCCACCAGCGACGCCGCCGCTCCCGCTGGCGCTCACCGTCAAGGTCGCGCCGTACCCGGTGTACGGCGCGACGGGCGCGGAGGTCCGGGACTTCATCGAGCAGAAGGCGCCGGTGCCTTCGCCGGAGCGCACGGGAGGCCTCCACTACGACGCCTACACGAGCTGGCGCATCGGCTGGTCCCACAGCGAGGTCCAGGCCGGCGGGCGCTGCTATGTCTCGGGCGCCCAGGTGACGCTGACGGTCATCGAGGTCGTGCCGCAGTGGGCGCCGCCCGAGGGCACCCCCGCGGCGCTGGTGGCGCGCTGGTCGGCCTACGACGCGGCGATCCGGGGGCACGAGGACCGGCACAGGGACATCGCCGTCGCGGCGGGGCACGCGGTCGTCGCGGCGGTGACCGGGCTCCCGGGAGCGGAGCGCTGCGAGGCGGCCAGCGCGGCCTTCGACGACGCGGCCCGGGCGGTGCTGACCGAGTACAAGGCGCGGCAGGCGGCCTTCGATGTGGAGACGAACCACGGCGCGAATCAGGGGGTCGTCTTCCCTTGAGTGGGATCGTCTTCCCCCGCGGGCGCTGTCAGGCGACGGCGCGGTCCTCTCGCAGCTGCGCCGGGAGCCAGAGCGTGACCAGGGTTCCCTCGCCCGCCTCGCTCTGGAGCGTGATGGCGCCGCGCGCGCTCTCCACGAGGTTCTTGCAGACAGGCAGCCCCATCCCCGTGCCGCCGCGCTCCTTGTGGGTGGTGAAGAACGGATTGAAGGCCTGCGCCACCACGTCCGCCGTCATCCCGGTGCCGTTGTCCCGCACCTCGATGGCCACCCGGTCACCGACCTGCCTGGCGCTGACCCGCACGCTCTCGGCGCCGCCATCCCGCGCGGCGTTCACCAGGAGGTTCAGCAGCACCTGACACAGCCGCGAGGGGCTCATCTGTACGGCGGGCACGTCCTCCAGCGCGCGGATCACCCGGGTGCCGCTCCCCAGCGCGTGCCCGGCCAGCCGGAGCGCGGTGTCCACGGCGTCCTCGACATACGCGACGCCGTAGGCCTCGGACTCGGAGAGGGTCCGCAGGTCGTCACAGACCGCGTTGATCTGCTTGGCCGCCGCCATGCCGTCTACCGCGATCTCCCGGAGCTCCTCGTCCTCCACCTCATCCCGGAGGAAGGCCAGGCAGGTGATGAGGGCGGTCAGCGGGTTGCGGATCTCGTGGCCGATGCCTGCGGCGAGGCCCTCCGTCGTGTTGGTGCGAGACCGGGTGTGGAGCTGCTCCTGGAGCGACTGCAGCTCGGCGGTGCGCGACGCCACCCGGGCCTCCAGCTCCTGATTGGCCGTCGCCAGCGCGGCGTTGGCCTGCTTGAGCGCCCGCCGGTACCGGGCGACCACGTTGTCGATCGCCAGCGAGCACACCAGCGCCGCGATGATGCCCGTCGCGATCATGTGGCCCGCGACCCTCCCCAGGAAGAGGAGGCTCATCAGCGCCGTCACCCCGACAGAGAGCGAGAGCGAAAGCAGAATGATCCACGTTCGACGAGTCATGTGCACGAGTGCTGTCCCGTGCGTCTGTTCGGCCTCCCGCCAGGCGGACTTTAGTCGAGCCAGTGCTCCGGCGCGCAGACCCCCGCGGTGTAGTCGGAGGCCCCCGAGCTGCCGACGAAGCGATCCATCTCCTGGGCCTCGGCGCCGGGGACGGCCTCGCACCAGGTGTTCAGCTCCTCGGCGTAGGCGGTGCACTGCCCGGCGCCCGGGGCGGCGTCGGCGCAGAAGGTGACGGCGGCCCCGTCCCGGTCCAGGCAGTAGCCCTCGCAGGGGACGGTGCAGATGCCGGCGGCGGAGCCGGGGTCATCCGGGGCCGTGGGCTCACACCAGGCCATGTACTCCACCTGCCAGCACTGATCGGCCGCGGTGGAGCAGGCCTCGCCCTGCCAGGGGAAGTCGTGCGGGGTGCCGGCGTTCAGGTTGGGGAAGGCGTCGGCGTCGTCGAGGCGGGTGAAGACCAGGCCCTCGGCCTGCGCCGAGAGGATGATGTCCTCGACCGCGTCGGCGGTGAACTGGTGGATGTCGTGGAGCAGGACCACGCCGCCGTCGTAGCGCAGGAGCTGCTCGGTGGTGAAGCTCATCATGTCGGCGGTGTACTCGTCGGGGATGCGCCAGTAGTCCTCGTCCGGGTCGCACTCGCCCACCGTGCCGGTGGCGTAGCACCAGTCCGCCGTGTCGATGTGCCAGCCGGCGACGCGGTAGCCCCGGTCCCGCACCATGTCGGCCCGGTCGCAGTCGGACAGGCCGTAGGGGAAGCGGAAGAAGGCGGGGTCGCCGCCGAAGTCCTCGATGAGGGCCGTGGTGGTGTCGACCTCGTCGGTCGCCTCCGTCAGCGAGAGATCGGTCATGGAGGGGTGGGAGGTGGAGTGGTTGGCGATCTCGAAGAGGGGATCGGCCAGGATCTCGTCGACGATGTCCCAGGTGCTGGGGTCGCCCAGGCGGTCGCCGAGCACGAAGAAGGTCGCCGGTACCTCGTGGCGGCGCAGGACGTCGAGGATCTGTGGGGTGGTCTCCGCCCTGGGGCCGTCGTCGAAGGTGAGGGCGACGTACCCGCCGAGCGGGGCGGCGTCCGCGGGATCCATGGCCTGGCAGTCGTGGCGGCGCTCCGTTCGCGGCTCGGGATCGGTGGTGTCCGTGCCGCCGCCGCCGTCGCCCACATCGGGCTCGCCGTCCCGGGGCCGGTCCCAGCTGCCGTCGTCGGGGGTGTCGCCGGTCGTGGTGGCCGCCGCGGTGTCATCCGCGAGGCCCTCGCCGGGGGGATCATCAGCGCATCCCCAGAGGGAGAGCAGGGCAACCAGTGAGGCGGTGAGGGTCGTCATTCCGTACCCCTAACTCCTCGGTTGGGGTACAACGTCAGCAATGCAGCGATTCGCCCAGGAGAGGCTCCTTCAGGTCCGCCTGGATCTGGGCCTCACGCAGGAGCAGGCCGCCGAGGCCATCGGGACGGACGTCCGGACCTGGCGGCGCTACGAGAGCGGCGCGGTCAACCGCGGCGGCTTCGCCGTCAGAAACGCGAGCCGCCGCGCGCTGCTGCACCGCATGAGCGAGGCGCTCGGCCTCGAGCCGGGGGAGCTGCTCACGGAGGCGGGCGACGGCGCCCCCGACGCGGGCGCGCGCTGGGAGATCGTCCGCTGGCACACGCTGCAGCGGGCCCGGCACTTCGTGGGCCGCGAGGCGCTCCTGGCCTCGCTGGTCGCCTGGTCGCGGGCGCCCTCCGTGCGCGCCCGGGTGCGGGCTCTGGTGGCCGCCGGCGGGACCGGGAAGACCGCGCTGGTTGATCGCGCGCTCTCGACGGCGCTCAGCGATGGGGTCGCGCCGGGCGGGGCGATCTTCGTCTGGAGCTTCTACGAGGACGAGCGGGTCGAGCGCTTCCTGGAGGCGGCGCTGGAGGCCTTCGGGGGGACGCCGTCGAGCGGCATGGAGGCCGCGCTGGAGCGCCTGCGCGCGGCCCTCGGCGCGGGGCCGCCGCACCTGCTGGTGCTCGACGGGCTGGAGCGCCTGCAGTCGACCGGCGGCGACGGCTACGCCCTGGGTGAGCTGCGCGACGCCAGCGTCCGTCGGCTGCTGCGCGGGATCGCCGCCGGGCTGGGCGCCAGCCGGGCGCTGGTGACGAGCCGCCTGCCGCTGGCGGATCTCGCCGCCTGGGAGAGCGACGGGCTCGAGACCACCGCCCTGCCGCAGCTCGAGCCCGCGGACGCCGTGGCGCTGCTGCGGCGCTGGGGGCTGAGCGGCGCGCTGGACGGTGTGCTGGCGCGGGTGGGGTGCCACGCCCTGAGCGTCGACATGGCCGGCGCCTACATCAGCGGGCCCCTCGCTGGAGACGCCAGCGACTTCAGCCGGGTGCCGCTGGCGGACGCCGCCGAGGACGAGCCGCTCGCCCGACGCCTCCAGGGGGTGCTGAGCGCCTACTCGGCGGCGCTGCGTCCCGACGAGCGGGATCTGATGGCCCGCCTGTCGGTCCTCCCCGGCGGCGTGGCGGCGGAGACCCTGGTGGACCTCGCGGACGAGGGCGGGCTGGTGGCCGGCCACCTCGCCGGCAGCGACCGCGCCGACATCGCTCGCGTGCTCGACCGCCTCGCCCGGCGGGGGCTCGTGTTCACGAGCCCGGAGCGCCGGTGGTCGGCCCACCCCTTCGTGCGGGACTTCTTCCGCGGTCAGCTCGCCGTCGATGAGGCCTCGCTGTTCGGCACCCTGGCCGACTGCGCGGCGCGGCGCGTGCACACCCGCGGAGACGATCTCGTCGGGCTCGAGCGCGCGGACGCCCTGGAGGCGCTGCTGCTGTACGACCTGCGCTCGGGGCGGGTCACGGCGGCGTTCCGGGTCTACCAGGAGGCCATGGGCGGCTTCGCGAAGATGGGCCTCTCCCGGGGGGACTGGGCGCGCGGCGCCCGCATGCTGCGCGCCTTCTTCGAGGGCGACGCCCGGCCGCCCATCAACCGCCTGATGCCGTCCTCCCGGGCGCGCGTCCTCTACGACCGGGGGCTCTACGCCGGCGCGCTGGGCAGCCCGGACGAGGCCGTGCGCTGCTACCGGGCGCAGCTGGCCCTCTGTGACCAGCTCCCTCGGGAGACAGCGCTGGGCTGGGCCGCGACGGGCTGGCGCACGCTGGCCTACACCGAGCGGCTCCGGGGAAACACCGACGCGGCGCTGGCGGCCATCGGGCGCTCACTGGCCGTCGTGGATCAGGGCTGGAGCCGCGTGCTGGGGCTGGCCATGCGGGCGGCGATTCTCCAGGACATGGGCCAGACCGACGAGGCCGCCGCGGACTTCACCCAGGCCGAGCGGGAGCACGGCAGCGCCCCGGTCGCCCGTTGGGGGCTGTGGAAGGCCGAGCACCTCGTGGCCACGGGCCGGCGCGGCGAGGCCCGCTCGCTGACCCAGGCGAACCTGCTGGAGTGCAGGCTGCGGGGGTGGCCCGGCCACGAGGCGCACTGCCTCCTGATGCTCGCCTGGCTCGCGCTGCCCGACGCCGCTGGCGCCGCGCGTGAGCATCTCCTGGCGGCGCGCCGATGGATCGACGAGACCGGCGAGGTGGAGATGGCCCTCCGAGCTCGCCGGGTGGCCGCCGAGATCACGCTGGCCGAGGGGGACAGGGAGACCGCCCGCGCCCTCTGCCTCGATGGGCTGGAGGACGCCCGCGCCTGCGGGTTTGGCCGCTTCGAGCGCCGGCTGGAGGATCTGCTGGAGACCCTCTCCGCCGACGGATAGATGCTCCCGCCGTCAGCGCCTCCCGCCGTCAGCGCTCCATGCGGTACATCACGTCCGTCCGCAGGACGTACTTGGTGCCAGTCCGGACTCTGGAGCCCTCGTGGAGGAGGGGATGCTCGAAGAGGAGGGCGGTGCCCCGGCGGGGGACGACGACGGCGCTCTGGTGCTCGAAGCGGGTCTCGCCGCCGAGGAAGTCGTCGTTCAGGTAGAAGAGCAGGCTCAGCAGGCTGCGCTCACGGCCGCTGCGCCAGAAGGATCCGTCGTGGTGCCAGGCGAAGCGCTGGCCCGGGGCGTAGCGGTAGAAGCGCCAGCGCTCGTTCAGGCCGACAGCGCGCCAGCGCCCGAAGCGCGGCGGGGCGTGGGCCCGCATCCGCTCCCACATGGCCTCGGCGCGGTCGGGGTCGTCGAGCATCACGCGGGTGTTGTTGCGCACGTCCGGCACCAGGCGGGGGCCCAGGCCGGTGGTGATGGGGGCGAGGCCGTACCCCATCGCCTCGCTCTCCTCGATGAGCGCGGCGCACTCGTCGACGCTCAGGACGTCGGGGACCAGGGACAGGGTGGGGTGCTCGGGGCTTCGCTGCGCGTTCATGACGCCCTCCTCGGGTGGGTACCGGGGAGAGTCGTCACTGCGCGGTGACGCTGACAGGGCGGGACAGGGCGGGACCGGACAGGACCGGCGCTACCGGAAGGTGTCCGCCAGCGAGTGGTCGCCGCCGCGGACCAGCCGGTCCCACTGGGCCAGCAGGTGGGCGGTCATGGCGAGGCCGAGGGGCATGGTGACGAACATGCCGACGTAGCAGGCGAACATGCCCAGGCTGCCGATGATGTTGGCGACCATCATGCCCAGGAAGGTGATGAAGTAGTTCATGGGCTGGGTCTTGATGGCGACCAGCGACGCGCCCGGCGAGAAGAGCGGGCCCAGCTCGCCGTTGAAGCCCCGGCGCATCAGCTCGGGGGTGAGGAGCTGGAAGCCGAAGATCAGCAGCATGAAGAACATCTGGAAGCCGATCATGCCCAGGGAGAACAGCGGCCCCAGCACCTCGGCGGCGTCTCCGCCGACCTCGGCGATGCCCGCCAGGGCGAAGATCCCGACGCCGAAGACCATCATCATCCCGATGATTGGCACCATCAGGTTCATGACCGCGACGAAGGGCGCGACGCCCTCGCTCATGTGCCGCCCGAAGCTCAGGTCAGGCAGGCCGGCCTCGCCGCGGCGGGTGCGCTCGTAGATCTCCCGGCACCAGCCGAACACCACCAGCCACCCCACGACGGGGACGAACATGTAGATGAGGCCCATGATCAGGCCCTTGGAGATCCACTGGGGATCCTCGAAGGGCATCTTGATGGCGGCCCCGAGATCAGGGGCCGTGCTGCGGACGGGCGGGTTGGCGGGGTGCATGGCGGCTCCAGAACGAGTGGGTGGAGATTACCCCAGCCGGTCGAACTCTATTGCGCGCTACTGCAGCGCCTGGATCTCAGCGTAGTAGGCCGGGTCGTAGACGAAGCCCTCGATGTAGTCATCGTCGATGCCCAGAGAGTTGTCGTCGGCGGTGATGTCCAGCCAGTACTCGGCCCGCTCCCAGACGCTCAGGATCATGTCCACGGTGTCGGCGTCGGCGAGGATCGCGTCGTAGTCGTCGGGATGATCCTCGCGGGCGATCTGCAGGTACAGCTCGACGTAGAGCATCATGGTGAGGATGCCGTCGCGGGCGGAGGTGCTGCCGCTGAACTGGTCGCGGATGCAGTAGCGGCTGGCGAGGGAGTGGGCGTAGGCGTTGTATTCGTCGAGCAGGGTGTTGAAGCCCTGGCTGCCGGACTGCCCCGTCAGGTAGGTGTCCGCGTAGAAGTCGTCGTTGGGGTAGGGGTGCCGGTCGAGGATGGCGCTGCGGTAGAAGTTGTTCAGGTAGGCGGTCTCGATGATGAGATCGTCGTCCACCACCCGGTAGGGCCAGCGGCTGCCGTTGAAGTTCTCGAAGTCCCAGATGTGGGAGCCCTCGTGGACCGCGACTTCGTAGCGGCTCATCACCGCGTCGAAGCTCTGGTCGCTGCCGCCGAACCAGGCGTCGAGGTAGCTGTCGGCCTGCACGTCGATGAAGGCGATCGCGGGGGGGTAGCGCCGCTCGGAGATGGCCAGGATGGTGTCCCGCAGGTTGGCCGGGTCGTAGTCCGCGGCGAGATCGGAGAGGTCCGCCATGTCACCGCACCAGTCCTCCTCGGACCAGGCGCCGCCGGGCCCGCCGCCGGGGCCGCCGCCAGGGCCGCCGCCCGTGAAGCCCGTGTCGTTGCCGCCGCCGCCGATGCTGACGTCGGCTTTGTCTTCACAGCCGAGCAGGGCGATCGCGATCAACAGGGGGGTGAGCTTGAGCACGTCTGGCCTCCAGGCGGGGCCTCTCTATACCCCGCTCTACCCCGCTCTACCCCCCATTGGAGAAGGCGTAGACGATGCCCTCCAGGACGAGGCGGCCGGTCTCGGGCGTGTAGGTCGCTTCGAGGGGAGCGTCACTCCCAGACGGCGTGAGGAGCAGGGTGCTCCCGGAGCAGCTCCACTCGCCGGAGTCCCCGGAGTCGTAGATGCTGCGGTGCCAGGTGCCGCTGCTCTCCAGCGAGATCTGCCAGCGACACATCCAGACGCAGCCGTCGTAGCCCAGCCCGCAGTCCTGCTCATCCACCGACTCGAACACCGCGGGGATCGGCAGGTCGCAGCCATCCTCGACGGTGTCCTCGGGGGCGGGCGGCCAGTCGGCGCCTGTGTCGGCGTCCTCGCAGTCCGTGTCGCCGGTGGTCGTGTCGCGCCCGGTGTCGGAGGCGTCCGGGGATCTCTCTGGAGCGCAGGCGATGGAGGTCAGGAAGAGCCAGGCTGCCAGCATCGATCGCCTCGGTGGGGCTGTGAGGATACCCCGCGGATCTCAGAACCCGCGAGGCGCGAGATGATGCTGTTGGTCCTCACCCTCCTCACCGCGGGCGCCGCCGAGCGGCCGGTCGCGGTTCATGGCCACCGCGGCGCCCGCGCCGTGGCCCCCGAGAACACCTTGCCGGCGTTCGAGCACGCGCTGTCCGTGGGGGTGGACATCCTCGAGTTCGACACGGTGGTGACGAAGGACGACGCGCTCCTCGTCGCGCACGATCCTGTTCTGGATCCGGTGATCTGTCGCTGGTCGGACGGTCGGCCGCTGGCGGCGGGCACCCTCGCCCGGGAGCACACCCTGGCTGAGCTGAAGGGGCTGGACTGCGGGGGCATGGTGAACCCGCGCTTCCCGGATCAGGTGCTGGTCCCCGGTACGCCGATGCCCACGCTGGATGAGGTGCTGGCGTATGTGGCGAAGAGCCCGCTGCCGGCGGCGAAGACCGTGCGCTTCAATGTGGAGTCGAAGATCGTGCCGGGTGCCCCCGAGCGGGCGGCGAGCCCGGAGCGCTTCGCGGCGCTGTTGGTGGAGACCTTTCGCCGGCATGAGGTGATGGAGCGCGTCATCTTGCAGAGCTTTGATCATCGGGTGCTGGCCGCGGCGAAGGCGCTGGAGCCCGCGCTCACGGTCTCGTTTCTGAACGCTGACGACCGGCCCGATATCGCGGCCATCGCGGGATCACTGAACGCGGATGTCTACTCTCCGCATCATCTCTGGATCACCCGGGAGGATGTGGAGGCCCTGCACGCCGCTGGGGTCGAGGTCCATCCCTGGACCGCCAACACCCCCGCTGAGTGGGAGCGGCTGATTCAGCTTGGCGTTGATGGAATCATCACCGATGACCCCGCCGCGCTCATCCAGTACCTCGACGGTCGGGCGGACTGAGCCCCCCTTAGAAGGGGCATGACGTGGTCTCACTGAGCCCGCATCCCCACCCTCTCGATGAGCCCCCACCTTCCTCCTCTTCCAGAGCGGCTCCGAGCGGCTTGCACACGCCGCATGGCGCGCGCCAACTGCGAAGGCGTAGCTTTGAGGAACGCGACGTCCCAGCGCCGCACGGGAGAGGGTGTTGCGACGTCAGATGCCTCGCCGCAAGGCGACATCAGGAGGCAAGACCTTGCGAACACGTGGACGGTTTTCGACGGAGACGAGCTGTTGTTCTGCTGCCATCCCACGCTGTAAAACCGGTCAGGTTTCGCAATGGATGCAAACCCAGGTGGGCATGCCAGACGACCCGAGAGTCACTGCACAGGGGTCCTCCAGACCGGGAGGAAAGGCGACGACGACGAGGAACGAGGAGGAGAACTTGCCTGAGA
>Ga0316204_10010081_pt1 | contig 12311 bp, 9 predicted proteins | sample 6monrhotite_MG_2_FD_205661 | JGI IMG/M metagenome (GOLD analysis project Ga0316204, IMG submission 205661) | Microbial mat bacterial communities from mineral coupon in-situ incubated in ocean water Damariscotta River, Maine, United States -... | ecosystem: Environmental > Aquatic > Marine >...
AAGCGGAGCGGGTAAATCTACGGTCTAAACAGTATTAAATCAAGAAATAATATTCTTGAAGAAAAATATATGGAATTGAATAAGTACAAACTTGATAATCGCTTAGTGATGTCTAAGTGGTCTTATATAAATTATTGGTTTGATAGTATTATGCAGGCAAAAAAACGAAATGTTAAACTGCTTATTACAGATAGATGTCCATATGACACTTGTGCTTATGTTTCAAATAATTCTGATGAACTTTTTAGCATTATCTCAAGGTCGTTTAATGAACTTAAAGAATTAGGTATTATTGTTAAAACCGTTCTGGTTACCGGAGAATTCGAAGATTTGCAAACTAGGATTGTCGCTAGGATGAAAGTAGAAAAGCAAAGAGAGTTTTATCATGAGAGTAATATTGAGCATAATTTAAGGGCATATAATTTTTTTAAATCAAAAGAGGATAATTGGGATTACATAATCAATACTACCAATATGACTAAAGATATTGTCGAGGAAAAAATTAATGAAATAATTAATCAAATTAACTAGAACTAAATGAGTTTAAACATACCCAACCATTTACTAGATTCTGCAAAGAATGGAAGTTTAATTCCCTTTATTGGGGCTGGTTTTTCAAAAGTTTTTAATTTACCCACATGGTCAGAGCTAATTGCAGATGTTTCTAATCAAATTGGGTATGACCCAGAGGTGGCACAACTTTATGGAGATTTTCTCCAATTAGCAGAGTTTCTATCAATTAAACAAAATGGTTTAAGTAGATTCAAGTCTGCATTGATTCATGACTTTAATTCCCCAACTATCAATATTAGTGATTCAGAGGCGCACACTTTGTTGACTAAAATGAAACTCTCAAAAATATATACTACCAATTGGGATAATCTCCTCGAGAGAACTTTTGAACACCATGAAATACCATATAATAAATTAGTAACTATTGAAGATTTTCAAGAATCTAATTTGGATAATACTAGTATAGTTAAATTTCATGGTGATTTAACTTCAAGCGATGAATCGTTAGTTTTTACAGAGAGTAGTTATTTCGAAAGACTTTCATTTGAATCTCCATTGGATATAAGTCTGAGGTCAGATATGATAGGAAATACATTGTTATTTCTAGGCTATAGCTTATCAGATTGGAATATTAGATATATGTGGTTTAAGTTGCAAAAACTTCTTGATGAACAAGCATATAATAAAAACAATAGAGACCCATATGCTTATATAGTTCTAACAAAAAGTAATCCGATATTTGAAGAAATATGTAAAAAATCTAGAGGAATTGGGATTATTCATTTAGACCCAAATAATATTCAAAATTCTATGATTGATTTATTAAAAAAAATTGTTAATTACATTGAATAATTATGGAAACTATATATTTTGCAACAAATAATCCGTTTAAGTTTGAAGAGGTTAAAAAAGTAGCTGATGATTTCGATATTGAAATGAAAAAACTTGAATATAATATTAGAGAGCTGCAAACAATTAATAGGGAGGATTTAATAAAAGATAAGACATTAAAAGCTTTTTCACGAATTCACTCCCCAGTAATGGTAGACCATGCATCTCTAGAAATAGAATCTCTAAATGGAATTCCTGGAACTTTAACCCAACTTTTTTGGGACAAATTAGAAGGGAAAATATGTGATATTGTAAATGTTCTGGGCAATACCAAGGCGCGTGCTATAAGCACAATTGGATATTGTGATGGCAAGAAAGTGTATTATGAGGAAGGTTATGTAGATGGTCATATTACTAATGAACCTTTGGGTTTAAGAAAGTTTCAATGGGATACAATTTTTGTGCCAGATGGAAAGACAAAGACCTATGGAGAAATGGATATTGAAGAAAAAAATAAAATATCACAAAGAAAAATTGCTTTAAGTAAAATGTTCAATAAAATTAAATCAAGTTAAGTGTCAATTTTAGAAAAGATAGCTGAATACGAATCTAGTTTTATAACTAACAATTATAATGCTCAAATCGTTATATCTAATTCTAAATCTATTGATGATATAAAAAATTACATAGAATCAATTTTTACGAAATTGAAAAACGGTAATACAGATGTGTTGGAAGAAGCAAAAAGTGTTGCTTTGCCATTATCTTATAGGTTCGCAATTGATGACACCTCAAATAATTATCGTATTAGCTCAGAATTAAAGGAAGAAATCTTTAGAAATGAATTTCCAGAGGAACTATTAGCATGTATAGATGATGAAATTGATTGGCTTTGTGAAACTGCTTTTGGTTTTAGCTATTTTGCCGTTGATGGGCTATTAAAAAGCATATACGATGATTTGAAAATATTCACAGCTGATTTACATGAAAACTGGTTTGTATATGGCAGAAGTAAAAGTATTTCATCAATATTAGGAAAGTTCTCAAGATTTCGTATTGGAAAAAAAAGACCCAAGGATAAGAGTGATACAACAAGAAAAGCTATTGATTTAATTTTAAATCAATTTGAACAAAACTTGGAATTAAGGCTTTTAAACGATAATGCTTCTAAAGAAATTAAAGCTTATCACTTCTCGAATTTGAAATGGCTACTTCCTGATTTTATTGCGTTTACAATTCAGCTAAAGGAAGACAACAATATAGTTAATAGAAACCTCGGTAGTGCTAAGTCTAAATATAAGAGTGTTTTTAATAAATTTATTAAAGTCTTCCCTAATCAAATATTTTATGGACCATCATATTCTGATTTATGGCATATTAATCGAATGGTTTGTTATATCGAGTATAAAGTTGGTTCTTCAATAAAAATACCTTTTGAGCTATTCATACGTACGGATTACGACTATTTCGTTGGGTATGGAAATTATTGGAGATATAAAGGAATTGATTTATTTTTTTCATCTAATAAGGAAACTCAAACTAGTCAAAAGGAATTTAATAAAAGAGTAAAACGTTATAGCACTTTTTCTGAAGTTCAAAATGCAATTTTTGAGGATGTTACTACTGGACAGTTAGATTTATTTTAAACTAAGTTTTCTATTTGGTAAGCTATGGCCTAAGAGAATTTTAGCTAAACAATAGGCGAGGGGAGCGGCCATATTCTAGAGGGCTGGTAATGAGGTTTGTTGACCAATTTAATGTTTCAAAGAGTTCTAAGCGGTCTTAAGTGTTAGAATGTTTTCTAGAATATAGCGACTGAGCCGTACATTGTTTCTAAAATTATCTGTAAGCCTTGATTTTTTTGTTTCTTTTTTTATCAAGAAAAAAAGATAAAAGAAACGCTTACTCGTTACAATGTTGAAATCCTATTTGACATAATGTTTGAAGTGCCTAAAAAAAATATTCATTCAAGACAAGAGGTTAGCAAGGGCTAAGAAATTATCTCGCAGAGTAATTTTTAGCTGTTGCGGCAAGCTGACGAGAATGTCATAGAAAAAAATCTAGCCGGTTTTTCCCAAATAACGTAATTATATTAAAAAGCAAAAGGTTAAGCTTTTTTTGGTGTGGCCAAAAGCGTTGGCAAATTATTCGCCAAATTTCTATTTGATAATTTTGAGCTCATGAATGCTTCGCATTTGTGTTATAAAACAATTGAGCGTTTGGTAGCGGCAACTGCAAATCTATGATTTGTAATCACGAACACAGATTTATCAAATAGTAAAAGCTGTGAGTAATTTTACATATTATTCTATAACGGGTGAGCTAAGTGATTTCCTTATTATAATATCTAATGGCTATCCGAAAGGTAATAAGAGAACAAAACGGCTGTGACATAATATCTGCCGATATAATTCGGTTAAACGAAGTTATATCTGATATTATATCAAATACAGCAGTATTCGCCGATTTGCCGTAATACTCATAAATGTACTATAATGTTCTGCGTTATGTAACTTGAGCTTTGGTTGAAAGCGAAAAGTTGTTACTACAGTTTCTGAAAAAATTTTATTCCAAAGGTTTCTTTACGATGTTAATGGAACACTCTTTTTCTGTGAGGGTGGAGTAGTGGGGAAAATGTGTGTGAAATGAATTTATATCAATATTCAAAATCATCTTTTAAAGGACGTTCTCTATTAAAAGCATTTCTTTTTCGCTTATTAAAGCGGTAAGTAAATGAGAAATTAAGTTGTCGTTTTCTGTATTTGTAATTGTTTTCTGAAAAGAAATTAGCCTGCGAGATACTGCTCACTAAATTTAGCGTAGTAAATACATCATTAATGCTTAAAGCTAACGTGCCATTGCCTTTTAGAATATCCTTATTAAAAAATACATCACCAATAAAAATACCTTTACTTTCATAAGACCTATTTTCTCTTGGTCCTCTATAACGCATTGTTAGTTCTGAGTTGATGCCTAAAGGCAATTTGTAGTTGGTACTTAACTTCCCAAACCATAACCATTGGTCGGCATCAAATAAATTATTAACGGTATTTGTTATTGCAGAATGGTACAGATTGACGTTAGCAGAAACATTAAAATTATCACTCACTTTTAAGGTACTATTAACATCAACACCTGTTTTGTTTTCGTTTCCATTATTTACAGGAAACCTTTTAAAGATTACATTTCCGCTTGAGGTGACTTCATCAGTTTGTTGAATGATATAATTTATAATTCCTTTTGATGCTTGATGATAGAGTGCTACATCCAGCGTATTTTTGGACTTGTTCATCACGTAATTCAACTCAAAAGAATTGGTGTAAATTGGGTTTAAATCTGGATTCCCGCTAAAGAAGTTTCTATTGTTGGCAAATGACAAAAAAGGATTTAAGGTCCATATATCTGGTCTGCGAATTCTTCTGCTGTAACTAAAGCGTAAATCTTTATTATTATTAATATTAAAGTTGATATGAGCCGTTGGAAATAGGTCTGTGTAGTTTTTATTCACCTTAATGTTAGAAGTATTAAAGTCGCTATCTTGATTGGTGTCTTCCACTCGAACCCCAATGGTAAATGACCATTTATCTATGCCTCTATTGTATTGAGTGTAAAAAGCATTGATGTTTAATTTGTTTTTAAAATTCTCGCTAAATCCATCTAAAGGTTCTAACATACCATTGTTAAATTGGCTAACTTCATAGTCGTTTTTTAACGAATTGGATGCGTATTTATAACCAAAATCAAACTGTCCTTTCTCATTGTTTAAGAGCAGCTCATAATCTACCTGAAAAATTTGTGCATGTTGTTTTTCTTTGGCGTTTACCAATTGAGAAATGTTCTCTTGCGTAGCACTACTAAATGTTGTTTGTATATCTGAATCTTGATTTTCATTAGAATTCTCTAATTCAACCCTTAATGCCAAGGTAGAATTATTTTTAAATGGTTTTTTATAGCTTAAACTAATATCAGAACTATACTCTTTTTCATCTTCCTGGTTTAATCGATTAGAAAGATTTGTCGAACTTGTATTTGTATCTAAATACCCAATTTGATTGTCATTGTTTGTTACTGTACGCCCAAGGTTAACAAATATATTCATAGAACTTTTGTTTTTAAACCTGTAAAAGAGTCCGGCATTACCAAAGAGTAATTGCATAAGACGTTCATCTGTCCTGCTTTCTTTAGTGAATGTCTCAAGATTATTGGCATCAGTGTATTTTTGATTGATGGTTCCTTCACCTGTAATATCAATATACTTATAGAATATGGTGGAATATATGCTCAAACTATTCTTACGATAACTTAAACTGCCAGAAATACCATGATTGTCTGGAATTCCTGTAGAAAGTGTAGTTGTAATACCAAGGTTGTTAGATGTTTCCTTTTTTAAGACAATGTTGATGATACCTGAAATACCTTCAGCATCGTATTTTGAGGAAGGATTGGTAACTACTTCAATTTTTGAAATACTTTCAGCCTGTAATTGCAATAAATATGCATTGAGATTGTTGCCAGAAATAGCTGAAGGATTTCCGTCTATCAATACTCTGGTATTGCTATTACCTCTTAAGCTTATAGCGCCTTCAGCATTAACATCAACAGATGGAATTGTATTAAGTATTTGTGTAGATGTTTTTCCTCTATTGGTTTTATCACGTTCAATATTATACACTTTTTTATCGAGTTTAATCTCTACCAACTTTTTGGTGCCAGTGATAGTAACTTCTTCCAACTGATTTACGTCAGGCAAAAGTTTTATGTCTTCAAGCTTTGTGTTGTTTGCATACGCTTTGCGTTCAATGAGATGAGGATTATATCCTAAATGACTAATAATAACCTCATAATTTCCAGTAGGAACCGTTAGCTTAAACTTCCCGTTTTTATCACTAATCGTGCCTTTTATGGTAGTTAAACTATCTGACACCACAATCGTTGCATATTCAATTGGTGTTGATGATTCATTGCTTACTACTTTTCCAGAAATAGTAATATCCTTTTTTGTCGAAGGTGCTTGTTGCGAATGCATATTGAAATTAGCGAATAGGAACAAGCAGATAATAAAAACGTATTTCATAGCAGCTTATTTTTGTATTGCGCTTATAACAGCGTTGTTACCCAATTCTGAAGCAAATTGCAATGCGGTTTGTCCTGTACTTAATTTGGCGTTTTTATCAGCACCTTTTTTTAACAGTAATTGAATCATTTCAACATTGCTGTTCTCTATAGCTTCAAAAAGAGCAGTCCAACCCGAAGCTTTTTCGGCATTACCAAATTGATGTGTGGTTTTGGTTGCACTCGATTGTATATCGGTGCCATTATCAAGGAGAAGATTTGCAATAGATACCTTGTTTTTATGTACGGCTTCCAGTAGTGGGTTCCAATTAGTCCACCTGATTTTATAAGAAGGCTCATCAGAATCGGTACAACAATAATGTAACTCTTGTGAAGTGGCGTTTAAATTGACTTTTTCCTTAAGAATTCGTTGTACAACTTCAGAATTTTTTCCTGATACAGCAGTCATTAACGTAGTTTCAGTATCTACTCTCGAACCTTTTTCTAACAACAGTGTTACCAAGTCTAAATTGCCTATATCACAAGCAACGTTGAGTGCTGTGTAACCTCGTTTAGATTTGTAATTAATGGGTACACCTTTGTTGAGCAGTAGTTTTACGATTTCAGTTTCTTCCTCATCAATGGCTAACATTAAAGGTGTGTAACCTCTGTTGTTTTCAAAGTTGAGTTTTTCACCTTTTTCAATAATGGACTCTGCTAACCAAAAGTTGCCATCATCTATGGCGTACATTAAATGCGTCCAGTCTTTTTCAACTGTGTTTGATTTGTTTTCCTTTTGGTTTGAGAAGTCGGCTTTGTCCTTTTTATCACTTTGTGCACAAGCGTGTAATTGAATGAAGCACAATAAGATAATTGTATTGATTCTAATAAATTCTGAAGTTTTCATCTGATATTAATTTTGATTTATAGTCAAAACTAATACCTGTATTTATAGCTATTTTATATAAAATCTGATGAAAATTTGATTTTATTAAAGCATAGTAAATTTTTAGACTTAATGATGGAAATAAGTACGAATAATATGAATATTATCCTGCGAAGTATAGTTTGTTTTGAAGTGATGCAAATCACTTATTCTTTTAATGATAGATAGTCCCAAACCTAATGAAGCACTACTTTGGTTGTTCTTTTTGAACCGATTGAAAAGCAATTTCGGATTTACTTGTAATTTATTTCCCGAATTAGAAATTTCGAGATAATCAGGATTTAAATCTATCCGGATAAAACCGTCAATAATATTATGCTGAATGGCATTTTTGATAAGGTTAGTGAGAAAAATTCTCATCAAATCAAGGTTTCCTTGAATAGTCACGTCATCAGCTATATTTTGGTGTAGTTTGATAGATTTTAAGTTTGTTATTTCACCAAATTCATTCAATTGACTTACGAGCAAAAGAGATAGGTCAATCGTTTCAAAATCAGAAAATTCGTCATTATCTAATTTGCTCAATAATGATAGTGATTTTTCAAGATTGGAAACCGTTGATAACGCATTTTGAACATCGTTAACCAATGTGCTGTCTTGCTCATCTAAATTTTTGGAATTAGACAGTAATTCTAACTTTCCTTTGGCTACGGCAATGGGTGTTTGCATTTCATGCGACGCATTTTCAGTAAATTCTTTTAAAGATTTATAATCTTTAATGGCTTTGGAACTCATTTCTTCTAAAAAGTTATTTAAGCGTTTAAATTCTTTTGTAGTGGTTTTTTTAGAATGAATAGGTTTCACATTTCCTCTTAAATCAAAACTTTCAATTTGTTTTAATGAATAACGAAAAGGTCTTAATATCCATTTAGAAAGAAAAAAGCTTAAAATGCCAATTCCTAAAAACAACAACAAATAAATATAACCCAATGACCTTATACTTTGACTGTAAGCATCTCTGCGCTCTACCAAGGAATTGTAAAGTAAAAAGTCATAATACTTTCCGTTTATTTTCTTTTTTGCTACCAACTTTCTTTGCATCATGTTTCCGCTTTGCTCTTGACTAAAAGCCAGCGTATCAGAAAAGGTGGCATACACTTCTTTAGCGTTTAAATTTGTATTTAATTTTATGTGTTTGTTATACGTAGTTAAGCGTTTATAATCTACACCTTTTTTTATGCGATTGGATAAGTATTGTAGGTCATAGCGTAGCTCGTAATCCACTTCGTTTTTTACCTCATCAATAAACAAATCTATAGAAATGTTAATACCGATTATAAAAACAATGGCACTTATAATTAGATATATCAGCGTGAATTTATAAACCAATTTCATTGTGAAGAAAATTTGTAACCCAATCCATAAATTGTTTGTATATAATCATTTCCGCCTGCACTAATGAGTTTCTTTCTCAAGTTCTTAATGTGTTGGTACACAAAATCGAAATTATCATAACTATCTACATAGTCGCCCCATAAATGTTCCGCCACAGATTGCTTTGTGAGCAATAAGTTTTTATTGGCGATAAAATAGACTAAAAGTTCGTACTGTTTTCGGGTTAAGGTAATTGGTTTATTACTAACTTTTACTGAAAATTCAAAAGGATTAATTACGATTTCATTAAAGACAATATCTTTGTTACCATCAAATTTTAGACGTCGATATAATGTTTTTATTCTTGCATTGAGTTCGGATAGGTGGAAGGGTTTAGTGATGTAATCATCAGCACCTAACTCAAGCCCCTTAATTTTGTCTTCAATGGCATTTTTTGCTGTAATAATGATTATACCAGAATCTACTTTATTGTTTTTCAACTGCTTTAATATATTTAGTCCACTACCATCGGGAAGCATAATATCAATAATAACAATGTCATATTTATAAGCTGCAGTTTTGTCAAAAGCCTCAAATTGGTTGTGAGCAACCTCGCAAATCATGCCCTCATTAACAAGATAGGTTTTAATGTTGCTCGACAGCTCAATGTTATCTTCTACTATTAAAAGTTTCATTCGGTAAATATACTCTTGAATTCTGATATAATTTTGTATATCCATTTAGTGAAAACTTTTTCAATGGCCTCATAGAATTTTGGTAAAAACTATAGGTGAGTGGAGCGTCTATGTTTTAGGGGTTTAGTTACTGTTTTTTATTGGTATTACTGCTTTTTAATGAATTTTCTTTAGTGGTCTTGGTTAGTTACAATGTTTCCCAAAATATAGCGAATGAGCCGTTTAATTGTTTCCAAAATTATATGCAGCCTTGAATTTTTGTTTCTTTTGTTTCAAGGCAAAAGATAATGAAACACGAAAAAAAGGATTAATTGAAGTTCTAAATATAACAAGTGCATAGAAATTATCTCGTAGAGTAATTTTATGCTCTTGTGGCAAACTTACGAGAATCGTCTAAAATTTTTTATGATGTATCTTTTATCGAATACGCAATTTTTAATAATAGCAAAAAGGTTAGCTTTTATTTTGGCGTTGGCAAGCGTTGGATAATTGTGTTTAAAATAAATTGCCAGAGCAATTTGATTTTATAAAACAATCTAGCGTTTGGTAGCGGCAACTGCAAATCTATGATTTGTAATCACGAACACAGATTTATCAAATAGTAAAAGCTGTGAGTAATTTTACATATTATTTAAGTGATTTATCCAGTGGATGAATCATTTAAATACAAAAAAGATATAATTCGCTTGTACGGAGTGATAACTGAATTATATAAAATAGCAAAGCTATACGGAAATCCCTGTGTAAATGCGTATTCAGTATATTTGCTATAAATGTACTATAATTTATATTATGTAAAATAGAATATTTCAGGGATCATCCCCTTTCTGTATAGTATCTATGGGAACGTAATGTCCTATCCCTGCCAACCGCATCGTATTAATTACCAGCGATACCCATTCACTCCACCACTGGAATCGTTGTTTGTATCAAATAGCCAATCCAGTAATTCGTAAAAGGTTTCTACTTTGTTATTTCCCGGGATGGCTCCGTCTGAACACCAATCATAATTGCCATACGCATTACCTAAGTCTTGTTTGTCTTCAGGATGGTACCAATCCATATGTGTCCAAAAAGATTGCTTGGATTGTGAAAAGATCTTATGGCCCATCGGTAAAACAAGATATACACCAGATCCGCCTTCTACAAAGTCATTGGTCTCTGGTAGATATCCTTGTCCGTAATACGAGTTCATCACTAATTTTTGCAAGCCGTCACATACAAGTGTTGCACATTCTCTGGTGGTTTCACTTAAACCGCTGTCCTTGGAGATTCGTACAAAGAAATCATAAGCGTCTACATACGGAAATGCCAATTGGGCTATTTCGAGGTTGTCATGGGTATTATGATGATACCCCAAGGCTTGTTCTATATGGGTTATTAGAGTTGCCTTGTCTTCTTCGGCTAGAGCCTGTGCCAAGGCATCAATGGCTTGTTTTACGCTCGTAATCTCGGTATTGTCAAACAATCCCCAGGATGACCACCGCTGACTGTCATAAATTTCTTCTATCAGTAATTCAGAAAATGTCTTGGGCGTCATTTTTAATGGATCTAGATTGACTTCCTCACCAGAGGCAAAATAATTAGATTCCCCACTAGTGCTAGCCTCTGATTCCGTTTGTAGTCGAGAAAAGATGGTGTCATAGGACCATGCGGCCGATAAAGGTGCAGATGCTAGGACATAGTCGGCACCAAAGCCTCCCGCATTGGGTCGCCATTCGTATAAGTTCTCTAGGCCCGCCATAGAACAGACATCGAGCCCCAGAATATCCACAGACTCTTCTGCGCTCAAAACATCTCGCAACTCGCCCGGATAGAGCTTATCGGCCTTACCTCCTTCGGGATCTGGACACATGCCAGTTCCGTTGCCGTGGGATCGTAACACCAGCATATAATGATCGGCGGGGTAATATTTTTTTCCGTATTGAACAAAACGTTTTAACACATCTGCATCTCCCATATTGGCATCGTAGGTACTATTAACGCTGAGTTCTGGCAAGAACTCCTTCCCTTCCAACTCCTCATAACCATTAGGAATGATACGATAGAGTCTGGTGTCGGTAAAATTTGAGCCCAAAACAACCGCATCCTCCGAAAAACCCGGTGTGCGATCTATAAGTAATAGGATCTCATAACCTTCGGATTGCTTACCTACCATCATTTCTTGTACATCACTTAGCAAATCTATTTCAGACGAATTAGATCCGACCGCATAATGCATGATGGTCCAACCATTCTTTGTTTGGCCCGTCAGAGCAATAGGGATAAGTAGTAAGAAAAGTATAACTGTTCTGAAGATTGATGCAGTTTGCGGAGTGTTCTGAACCATTTTTTCCACGAATTAGACGTTCTGATTCAAATATATAACTAAAAGATTAGTTTAAACTAAATATTTAGTTAATATTAACTATTTCTTAGCTAGTTGTGCTAATTCCTAAAGGATATCTACCCTTTCTTTGTTCCAACCACCATCCAAATAACCTTATCTACATCGTTTTCCCAGTCCCCCATGTCCTTGTTTTGATAGCCTACTTCAAATCCTGCTTTCATCAATTCTTTCTTTACATACTTTAAACTCAAACTATGTGCAGCGGTCTGTTGATCTCTGGATTTGCCCTTGATCCGTGTTTTGAGCTTTTCAACAATAACAATCCGTCCCCCTGGTTTTAAGGCCTCGTGTACATGATCGAGTATCGTCATATAATCTTCCATCTCGTGATAGGTATCCATAATAATAACTACATCCAAGGTGTTGGTTGGTAGTTTCGGATTGTCATAATCTCCCAAAATGACATTTACATTGGTGAGATCTCTGTCTTTTAGATTAGCACGTAGGTCATTCAAACGGTCTTCCCTAACGTCTACCGCATATACTTGGCCTGCTTCTCCCACACGACCAGCCAAACGAACACTCAAATAGCCTTCGTGGCAGCCTATATCGCCTACAGCGCTTCCTTCAG
>Ga0316204_10010082_pt1 | contig 12309 bp, 13 predicted proteins | sample 6monrhotite_MG_2_FD_205661 | JGI IMG/M metagenome (GOLD analysis project Ga0316204, IMG submission 205661) | Microbial mat bacterial communities from mineral coupon in-situ incubated in ocean water Damariscotta River, Maine, United States -... | ecosystem: Environmental > Aquatic > Marine >...
CGCGAAGACTCAAAACCCTCAAAGGGCTCACGCCTTACGAATATGTCTGCAAAATATGGACAAAAGAACCTGAACGATTTAACATTAATCCATTCCTCCACAATGTGGGACTAAACACATAGGCACTTCATGGCTTTCAAAGAAAGGCAACACTACATCATTAAGCGTATCGGCCGCTGTGATAGCTGTTTTCTCAGTATAGAGCTTGGCAAAAGCGACGCGGCAATAGGTATCCACGAAGGTTTGCTGGTAAATCCTGCCTACGCCTTTGATTGTGCCAACGTAATAGGTGTCCTGTGATCCAAGTTATCCCGGATGTTCGCTCTCAATCTCGCCATGCGCCTCACGTTTGGATTTAGCTTTTTCTAACGCAGCGAGCTGACCTTCGCTCAGAATAATCCCGTCCTGCGCGACTTTGGCCTCCAGGGCGACCAGACGTTTTTTGAAGGTTTCCAGATCGTGCCGGAGCCATACAGAGCGGATACCGCCGGGCGAGATAAGAATGCCCTTTTGCCGCAATTCATTGGCGGCGCGTTGCTGACCATAGGCCGGAAATTCTACAGCAATCTCAATGCAGGCCCGCTCCACGCTTTCCGCCACACGGTTCTTCAGGCAGGGCTTGCGGCGAGAGATCTCGGTCAACGCCTCTTCCCCGCCATTCTCGTACAGCTCCTTGTAACGGTAAAACGTGTCACGGCTGTATCCCATGATTTTACAAGCCTGAGATACATTGCCAAGCTGCTTGGCAAGCTCCAATACGCCTAACTTCGGTTTGATGATCTTTTCTTGGTAACTGCTCATGTCTAACACTCCTTTTTTTGCTATGCAGTTTATAAAGAATGTCAGATCAAGTCTCAACTAATACACTTAAACAACAAAGCACAAATCCTTAACTTTTTCAGCACTCCCCAACACAGCTTCAAGATCTATATCTTCAGCGATATCAATAAGAATACCGTTAGGGTCTTCGACAAAGAAATGATTACGCCCACATATCGCTAAAGAAGGCTCGGAAACAATATTCAACCCCTCAAAATAACAATCCTGATAAGCCGCCTGCACGTCCTTAACGGGATAGTTTAAAATCATGCCTTTAACAGGGGTTCTAAAATGTTCTGGAATAGCCTCGTGATGATAATCAATGAAAGCAACATACATATCCTTCCATTCATTACGCTTAAACACTGAAAGACCCTCCATTTCAAAAGCAGGATAAAAATCGAAATAATCTTCGTAAAAAGCCGCAGTTCGTTCAAAACGATCCGTACAAATAATAGGATATGAAAATTGTGAAAGCATCGCTCTCTCCTTAAAAACACTCCCTCTATTTACATAGATTTTGTTTTTTTGGATACCTGTCCTGAAGTATATCTCTCTACCCTCACACCTAAAAAGAAAAATATTCCACCCTCAACATTATGAATCATTAAGGTACAGCGACACGACCATCCGTTAAAAAATCTTTTTGAAGCGCACGAAACTTGATAATTTGCCCCCTAAGCAACGCTTCCTCCTCCTGTTTTTCAACAGAATCGAACAATATATGTTTTTGGGCGTCATCAACACGCAAAATTCCGCTATTTTCATTATAAAACTCAATTAATTTTAACTGAGCGTTCAAAATTTGTTGTTCAGACGTGAAATAAGCCATGAAATGTTCAGCATTTTTGACGCGAACATCGGACCATGTTTTAGAAACCAGAACCCTATCCTCTTCGTCAAATTGCTCCAACAACGGTTGAATTGCACTATCCGCCTCATCAAACAACGCCATAATATCATTCATCTTCAACTGTAATGCCATAACAGTCGCTTCCGCCATACGGGCATTTTCTTCTATATATTCAGCTTCCCTCAAATTTTCAGGCTTACCAAGATCATTCAACACAACGCGCCCCTGCCGGTATTCAACAACCTCTCCATGAACGCGCGCCAGAAAATCATTCAAAAACACCTCAAAAGCTTTATTCAACACCTCTGTTTCCTGCTTTTTGGCCTCAGCAGCCTTTAAAGCGAGAGCCTCTGCCTCTAACTTTTCCGCAGCAATTCGAACCTGTTTTTGTTGATAGTTTTGATAAAGTACATACCCGCCGCCGAATAAAACAACAACGAGAGCAAGAACCAACAACATATTCCAAATCTTGACACTCACAGTCCTGACCCTTTCAAAGCATCTTTTAAAACTTCAGCAGCATGGTGCAAAGTTTCATTCCAATCTGCATTCGCATCCCCATCAGCCCCATCTGAAACATATTTCAAACAGGCAAACGGTATATTTTCACGCTGACAAATCAAGGCAAGAGCATAAGCCTCCATATCAACAACATCATAATTATTCGCTGCATCACTCGCATCAAAATTATCGCCCGTGCCACACACACCATCAGGCAAATGATCAAAACGCGTCCCGTAATGTAGTTCAATAGGGTCATTAGAAAAAGGGGTCTGAAATTCAGGAACGCCCAAAACGCTCACATCCATATCCCGTTGAATAAATCTGGTCGGGTTGATAACACAACCACCCGCATGACGACGACTACCAGCAGTCCCCATATTCACGACAATATCAGGACGCGCAGTAACAATACGTTGTGTTAAAGAATAAGCCGCATTCACCTTACCAATTTGCGTATGCAATACATCGTAACCGGTAAAAACGTCTTGTGATTCTTCTGGCATTGCAAAAACAAGTAAAAGCTTCATAACCCTTGATCAGTAACACGAAGACGACAAAGACGAAAGACAAAACACAAAGAAAATGAAAGCTTTATTATGCGGGCTGCAACATAGCCGGTTTAGCCTCTACAAGTTCACGCCCAAACTCCCGAACGCCCCCCTGCGCGGCAGACTTCTGTCTACGCCCCATCCATACTCGAACTCCATGCCAAACATCAACACGCTTTCGGACGAAAACCCTACCGATCAAAAATAGAAACCATGACCTGATTGCCGGCTGTGTTGTATTTGACCTCATCAAAACTCTGCAAAGCCTTTAAAATACCAAAACCATTTACAAAACTTTCACGCTCGACATCGAACGCTACATAACGCTCCCAATCAAACCCTTTACCCTGGTCTGTAATCCTCACCGACAATCGTCCGTCTTTTCGAACAAACTGAACTTCAACCTCTTTTTTCATATTTTTCTTAAGGCCCTCCAGACGGAACACCTCATCTATAAATCCGCCCGCATTGCTTAATTCCGCTTTTCTCTCATACCCTATGCCAAGCGTACCATGTTCAACGGCGTTCAACATAACAGCCAAAAGACCGCAAAACACGCGTTTCGGATTAGGAAATAACGTACTAAGTAGAATACTCAGGCTCCCTGCATCCTCCCTCGTACGCATCGCAAATGCTGCACTACGGATGAGGTCTGCAGGCGCATATCCCTGATCAACACGATCGTTTAAAACATTCAGCAAGGCAGATCGCTCTAAAGCCGCACTCAACACACTTTGAAGCGCCTCAATCGGAAATGGTTTACTAATATAGGAAAAAACACCGCCATCAATAGCTTGACGTATTTGCTTAATATCCGTGGACCCGGATTGCATAACAACGGGAATCCCCTTAAGCACTTCATTCTCCTGAAGCGCTTTCACAACCTCCATACCATCCATATCAGGTAGATTATAATCAAGCAGAAGAACGCTAATATTCCCCTGACCAACCTCTAAAAATTGAAGCGCCTTCTGCCCGTTCTCGGCAATAGCAACCTTATAGCCTGCCTTCTCGACCATCCCCTGCAAAATCATCTGCATAGTCGGATCATCATCAACAACAAGAACATATTTTACAGGATTTTGCATATCGCTCTAACCACCATCAAATAAAAGTCCACCGCAAATAGAATCATACACAAAAACACAACCTTAATAAAGCAGGCTAATCATCCTCATATATAAACATTATTAAGGCCTCCAATACGCCGGAGACATAAGAACAAGAATAGTCAAAATTTCAAGACGTCCAATGATCATACCAGCACACAAAATCCATTTTGCAGCAGAAGATAAATCGCCATAATGCCCCATTGGACCGACCATACCACCCACCCCAGGACCTATATTTGCCAAAGCACTCGCCGCGGCACTCAGCGAGGTCTCAAAATCCAACCCAGTTAATGAAAGCAAAATAGTAACAGCCACATTGGTCATCACATACAAACTTAAAAAACCCAGAACGGCCAGAATGATATTATTATCCAACCTCCGCCCCTGATAGTTCAAAACAAAAACGCCACTAGGGTACAACAATATCTTGAATTGCCGCGCGACAACCTTACCCGCAATAACAACGCGCATCATCTTCGCACCTCCAGCCGTAGATCCAGCACAAGCACCAGTGTAAGAGAGCAACAAAAAGCCCAAAAGCGCAAAACCACCCCACAGCGTATAATCAACCGTAACAAATCCTGTCGTTGTTAATATTGAAACCACACTGAACAAAACCGCTCTAAAGCCATCACCCTCTGGCCTGTCAGCATAGAAAAACAACCACAAACTCAACACCGCGATAGAAACAATGAGCATCACAAAAAAAGCGCGAACCTGCTCATCCCTCAGAAACAAGAACCGTCCTTGGAAAAACATACGAACATATAATAAAAACGGCAAAGCCGCCAAAATCATAAAGAAAATAGCGGCATACTCCAAAGCTGCACTCTCAAAAAATTGAAAAGAAGCATCATGCGTCGAAAACCCGCCCGTTGAAACGGTTGTAAACGCATGATTTAAAGCGTCAAACCAACCCATACCCAAAAACAGATAAACCGCGGCGCAAACTCCGGTAATCAGCAAATAAACCTTAAATAAAGATCCCACCACTTCATTTGTACGCGGCATAACTTTTTCTGATGTACCGGATTCTTCCGAATGAAAAATCTGCATCCCGCCAACTTTTAAATAGGGCAAAAACACAATCGCAAAAACGATAATACCAAGCCCCCCGGCCCATTGCATCATCGAACGCCACAACAAAACACCCGCAGACATGCCATCAAGACCAGTCAAGACCGTTGCTCCAGTTGTCGTTATACCGGAAACGGCTTCGAAAAATGCATCAACATACGTTAAATTCAAGTCAGACATATAAAGAGGCAAGGCACAAAAAACACCGATAACGCCCCACAAACTAGCGGTTAACAAAAACGCTTGTCGCAATGTCATGCGAAAGTCAGCACCCCGATTAGATAAAATAAGGCTACCACCAAAAAAAACGCACACAATACCATTAAAGAAAAACGCCCAGGCATTCTCATGCCCATCCCGCCAATCAACCATCGCCGGAGCCATTTCGGCCAATCCAACAATCGTAATAAGTATACCCAGAGCATATCCGACGATTTGAAATTTCATGCTTTATGCATACACGATAACGCCGCCCGAGAAAACTCTACGCTTTACAGCGTTAAACAGAAACTTTGACGGCACGCGTTCACGTATATTCGGCAATAAACTCGCCAAAGATGTCCAGAGAACGAATAATATTCGGCGCATACTTGGCAACAAAGGCCCCATCCAAAGCTTCACCGCCCTGATAAGCTTCAAGCGCTTTCGCCCCGTCATAATCACACCCGGACACACGCAAGGTTAAGACCTCGGCCTCCACACCAAAAGCAGCGCCCGGCAATGTCGCCAGATTATAATCATTAAGAAGCTTTTCGTGAATGTCTTGCGATGTGAACAAGCCACCCGCAGCCAACGCAGCCTTAAACGGCGCAAAATTCGGATAGTTATAAAACGCCCCTTGCGCCATCGCGCATTCAATACCCAAATCCTTCAAACCGCGAGAAATCGTTTTATTCATCAACCGGTGAATAGAAGTACAGTCACGAATATGACGCTCAATGTCTTCATGCCCTTTATACGCCTCAATACAAGCTTGCTGGATCGGCGCAGCCACACAGGACCATGTTTCGCTAATGATATGACGTATCGCAGGATACAGGCCTTCAACACCTTTAGGTATAAACCCAACACCAAAACGCCAGCCCCCCAATGACAAATGCTTCGATAAGCCAGTCGTCACCGCCGTGATATCCGGCGCATATTTCGAAATACTGGAATATGTATCATCAAATGACACCAAGCCGTAAATCTCGTCAGAGATAATCAAAACCCCTTCATCCTGACAAACTTTAGCAATCGAACCAAGCTCGTCTTTAGGGATGCTCAGCCCTGTGGGATTATTCGGATAATTCAGGATAATCTTTGTCGGGTTTTGCCCATTCGCCCGCGCCGCTTTAATAACAAAGCGCAACCCTTCCGAGTCAATGTGATAACCACCATCATCAAGCGTAACAGGAACCTTCACCACATCGGTCCCAATCATCATCGCCTGCGGCTCATAACTGACCCAGCTCGGCGCCGGCATCAAAAGATCGCCTTCGATCGCCATCTGCAATGCATAAAGAATAAGCTTACTACCCGGCGCAATAACCACATCCGTATTTTCAATCACCTCATCACCAAGCAAAGGACGATAATAATCACAAATAACATTAATCAGACCATCAAGCCCCTGCACAGGCAAATATTCACAACGATGCGCGGACATCGCCAACGCTTTTTGCAACCGATCCGGCACTGGAAAAGGCGACTCGCCAAACCCCATGTGAAAAACCTGCTCGCCCTGCCCACGCTTTTGATGGACAAGATCATTCGCCCATAACGTTGGGGAATGCGGAATTTTCTCAATAAAAGGATCAATTTTAATCATTGGACTAACCTTCTGAACTAAGTATTTACAGAGCACAAGAAAACGAACACAAATAACATATTGAAAAACCTAAAGAAATGTCTCTAAAAAAATCTCCATATCTTTTATGACACCAAAAGTGTTTTCGGGAATTTCTTTCCAATGGCCTTCAAGAGAATCCAACGGCTCCGAAACAACAACAATATGGTCCCCCGCCACAGGGCATTCCTCGTCGGAAAGCTCGGTCGTTTCACACACATTAAATTCCGAAGAATAAAACTGCGAGTTCGCTTTATCATTCTCCGCATAACGCAACGTATAAAGCGTTTCACCATCACTCAATGCGCAGGAAATATTGATCTCCGCTTCCGTTCCCGCAGTTGCCGCCTCTTGCTGAAAACGTTGTACCGTTTTTTGTAACGCTTCTTTCGGGTTATCCTGCAGGCCATATGATAAAGCCATGTAAAAAAACAACTCGCTATCCGTGTTCCCCTCTATTTTTGTAAAAAACTCAGGTGAAACATCACAATAAAGAGCCTGCTTAATAGCATCGAAATCACTAACATGGCCATTATGCTGAAATAACCAGTTTTTATATTTAAACGGATGACAATTCGAGCGCTGAACAGAGCCAGCCGTAGACGCTCGAATATGAGCAAAAAACGTCCGCGCCCTGATTTGAGACGCTAAACTGTGAAGGTTTTCATTACTCCAAGCCGGACTCTCATCCCGATAAAGACCAGGAATGTCTTTATTATTATACCATCCAATACCAAAACCATCACCATTCACGCTCAATAAATCGCCATCCGCGGAAAAACGAAGCTTGGTATCAAGACTCTGCTTAACAAGAGAGTGCGTAGGAACGGTTACAATTTGATCAATATAAATAGGCTGCCCTGTATAGGCGATCCATCTGCACATAAATATTTTACTTCTGGTTTAAGCCTGAGGCTCAGGCTTTGTTGACAAGCTGCGGAGTTAAGTCCGTATCAGGTTCAAGCCATACGCCTTCCCCACGATCATAACGGGCTTTACCCTCTTCAGCATATTTAATGATCTCACCGGCAACGTCAACACCGGAAATTTTTTCAAGTCCATATTCACCTGTAAAATCAGGAGCACCATTAATTTCAATAACCAACGGCCCTCTTTCAGAACGGATCACATCAACACCGGCAACATTCAACTTAATCGCTTCAGCCGCTTTAATGGAAATATCACGCTCTTCATCAGTCAAATCAACATCATAAGCATGCCCACCAAGAGAGATGTTCGCACGAAAATCACCATCTTGAGATTTCCTGCGCATAGCGGCAACAACCTTGCCCCCAACCACAAAACAGCGCAAATCTTCTCCTTGAGACTCCTGAATAAACTCCTGAAGCATAACTTCGGTGTCCAGTTGAGCGAATGTTTTTAGAAGATTACGAGCTGTTTTTTCGTCATCAGCCAGAAAAACGCCTGTGCCTTGTGTCCCTTCATTCAATTTAATAACAAATGGTGGCTGCCCCATCAGCCTGATAATGGAATCATACCCCTTGCTCGCATAGGAAAAACCCGTTGCAGGAAACTGAACTTCTTGTTTCTGCAAATACTGAAGACATCTGAGCTTATTACGCGCCAACTCAAGACTATAGGCCGTATCAACAACATAAACACCAGCAGCTTGAAACTGGCGCAAGATTTTAAAACCTATTGATGTGTAAGGAATATCAATCCGCGGAATAATAGCATCAAACTCGCCTTCTACAGATTTTCCGCCATACCGTATTTCCGGCTTGCACAAACTGATATGCACACCGAACTCTTTAACATCCAGTGTTTTCACCTCATGCCCAGCAGCCTTTGCAGCATCCTCTAAACGTTGAATTTCCTCATTTTTATGTGTCGCTAAAATACCAATATGGATAGCTCTTCTCCCTATAATTATTTTCAAAGTTGGCGCATCTTACACACAAAACAAGACAAACACAAATGAAGCACAAAACTACATAAAAAATGCAACAATATTAAACGATACAAAACAACCTATACTTGAGGTAAATAAAGTAATTCAAAAGCTTTACCTATCCACCTGCAAATTTAAAACTTCGAAATAGGCCCTTAACGTCCTCAAATATTAAAATCAACATCGGAATCATTATAAGAATGACAGATGTCGAAAAAACAATCCCTGTCGCAAGAGATATCACCATCGGAATAAGAAACTGCGCCTGCAGGCTTGTTTCCAACAAAATAGGCAAAAGCCCGAGGCTCGTCGTAAGCGTTGTCAGAAGAATCGGACGAAAGCGGCGCTCAATAGCCAAAATGATGCTGTCATATGTCGTCTCGCCCGACTGTTTTTGCTTATTATAATAATCAACCAAAACAACACTGTCATTCACCACAACGCCGGACAACGCCACAATACCGAAAAGCGAGATAAATGTAAGATCATGCCCAAGCAAAAAATGCCCCCATGCGGCCCCTATAAAACCAAAAGGAATGGCGCTCATAATAATAAAGGGCTGCATATAACTCCGAAGCTGCGCCCCCAACAACACATAAATAAGCATCAAGGCAATCAACATATTACGCCCCAGACTGGCAAGATCCTCGGCCTGCTCACGACTTTCCCCCTCAAAACTGTAAGACAGTCCCTGATAACGGCTTTTCAGCCCGGGCAAGAGTTCATCTTTAAGTTGAGCAATAACATCATTCGGCGTCGTCACTTCATAATCGACGTCCCCCGTAACGCTCACAACCCTTTGCCCGTTCACAGTTTGAATTTGCGAATAACCAACCTGCTCCTTGATCGTTGCCACACTACCCAAAGGAACCTGCGCGCCATCCGGCAGACGAATACGCGTCTGGTAAAGTGTGGCAAGATCCTCACGATCATCTTTCGGGTAACGGACATATACAATGACTTCGGAACGTCCTCTTTGAAAACGCTGTGCCTCCAACCCAAAAAAGGCCGCGCGTAATTGCCGCCCAAGCTCAAACGGCGAAAGCCCAACAGCCACCCCCTGATCAGTCAACTCGAAAACATATTCAGCCTTCCCCGGCTCATAACTATCCGAAACTTCTTTCGTCCCGTTGATTGCCGAGATAAGAGACTTAAGTTCACCCGCAGCTTTATTAAGCTGTTCTTCCTCCGGATGAGTAAGTTCAATCTCAATATCCGGCTCCTCACCAACCAGAGAGCTCTTAAATTCGAGCGTTTCAATATTGGGAAATGACTCAATACGCTCACGGATCATCGTTTCAATATCCGATGCCGATTGCTTGCGAAAATCAGAAGGCACCAGTTGAATCCTCATCTGCCCTAAATTATTTCCATTACCGCTGCTTCCGCCACTACCTGGCCCCGCGGGCGTTGACGTCTCGCCAATACGGAGCAAAACACTTTCAAAAACCGGGACATCCGGCGTCTCAACCTCCGCTTGAACAAGCCGAACCTGCTCCTCAATATCCAGCATTGTTTTCTCGGTAATACGAAAAGGCGTACCAACAGGCATATTGACACCAATCGTCACCTGATCACTTTCAACCTGAGGAAAGAAGATAAACCGGATAACACCGGTTTGCAGCATCGACATCGTAATAATTGCAAAACCTATAAACGCCGCCAAAACCGCATAGCGCCACGCAACACAAAAACGGGCAAAAGGCACCAGGGCGCGCCGTATAAAAGCCTTCAAGCCCTTCGAAAACTGCTGGCGAATATCACGAACAATCCCCTTGCTCCACCGCGTCGGATTTGACAAATGAGCAGGAAGAATAAAATACGCCTCTAACAACGAAATCCCCAAAATAGGAATAACAACGATAGGAATAACCATAATGATTTGACCCAGCACACCCGTGCTAAAAATCAACGGCGCAAAAGCAGCCATCGTCGTCATCACGCCAATCGTGACCGGCCCCAGAACAGAATAAACCCCGCGCAAAAAAGCATCAGGATCACTGTTATCATTCTCCTGCATTTCAAAAATACTCTCGCCCACAATAATCGCATCATCAACAACAACTCCCAACACAACAATCAGGGCAAAAATAGAAACCATATTCAAACTAAAACCCATGAAATGAATAACCATTAAGCCGCCCAGAAATGACACGGGAATGGCCACACTCGTCCAAAACGCAAGCTTAAGATCCAAAAACAAAAGCAGGATTAAAAACACCAGCATAAACCCCAAAACACCATTGCGAAGCATCAAATTAATACGATCGCTAAGCACCGCCGTTTCGTCTTCCTGCAAAGAAAGTTTTAAGTCTTTAGGCAAAGAAACCGTCTTCAGATAATCCTTCACATGGCGCGCAACCCTAAGCGTATCGCCAGTATCACTACGCGAAACATCAATAAAGGCCGCAGCCTCACCGTTAAAACGACTGATAAGGTTAATATCCTCGAACCCGTCATGAATTTTTCCAACATCACCAAGAGTAAGCGATGACCCGTCAGCAAGCGTCCTGATCACAATTTCTTCAAACTGCTCGCCCGTATATTTCTTTTCCTGCACCCGCAACAAAACATCACCCTGAACAGATTCAATCATTCCCGCAGGGACATCAGCAGAAAAACGCCGGACCGCGTCCTCCACATCTTGCAGACTTAACTCATATTGACGCAAAGAACGCTCGGGCACCTCAATAGAAATTTGGAAATCACGGATACCGCGCAAAGACGTCTTGGCAACGCCCGGAAGCTGGCGCAAATCATCTTCTATAGTCTCCGCCCAAAACTTTATCGTCCTCTCCGGAACATCGCCATGAAGAGCGAGACTAATAACATTGGGCGTAAGCTTGACCTTCTTCACAACAGGACGCTCCGCATCCTCGGGCGGAAAATCTGATAGGCTGTTTACTTCTGTTTCAACATCATTATAAACATCATCCGCATTAGCAAAATCCTCCAATTCGACATAAACAAGGCCAAGCCCCTCCGCCGCCGTTGATGTAATACGCTTCACACCCTCAATCCCGATCAGCGCCTCTTCAACCCTGCTGGTCACACCATCAGACACTTCATACGGCGTTGCGCCCGGATAAGGTACACTGACAGTCACAAGCTTTGGATCTATAGATGGAAATGTTTCGGTACGCATACCGGTAACACTGATAAAACCACCGACAAGCAAAAGCGCCATAAGAATATTGGCCGCAACATGGTTATGTGCAAACCAATCAATCAGCCCGTGCCGGGAAGGTTGATCATCCCCCTTACTCATCATCACCCTCTTTTGAAAGCCTATCGGATTGCAAAACAGCCGTACCTTCTGTCGCACCCGAAGCACGGCTCGTCACAACGCTCACAGTTTCATCAATATTACTCACAGCAATAAACTGCCCATCCGCATACGCAATTTCAGGCGTCAAAGATTTCAACTTTCCGTCCGCATCCACCAACCAGACAACACCGTTTTTTTGCATCGCCTGTGCAGGGAGAAGCGCAATATCCTGTAACTCGGGTCCCTGAATCGTCAAAGTCACAAACACCCCGGGAAGCAAATCAACGACACCCCCAGCAAAACCAAAACGAACCGTAGCGAAACGCGTTTGTGCGCCAAAACTCGACGCCCCTCTTTTTAAAACACCGCCATATGTTTTTTCCTGCCA
>Ga0316204_10010083_pt1 | contig 12308 bp, 10 predicted proteins | sample 6monrhotite_MG_2_FD_205661 | JGI IMG/M metagenome (GOLD analysis project Ga0316204, IMG submission 205661) | Microbial mat bacterial communities from mineral coupon in-situ incubated in ocean water Damariscotta River, Maine, United States -... | ecosystem: Environmental > Aquatic > Marine >...
GCCTCCTCCAGCGCATTGGCCAGTTTCAGCGGCGTCTGGCCGCCGAATTGCACGATGACGCCGTGCAGGGTGCCGTTTTCCTGCTCGACCCGCATAATTTCCATCACGTGCTCAAAGGTCAGCGGCTCGAAATAGAGCCGGTCGGAAGTGTCGTAATCGGTGCTGACCGTTTCGGGGTTGCAGTTGATCATGATAGTCTCATAGCCCGCCTCGGTCAGGGCGAAACAGGCATGACAGCAGCAATAGTCAAATTCGATGCCCTGGCCGATCCGGTTGGGGCCGCCGCCTAAAATCACCACTTTCCGGGCGTTTGTGGGGCGCGCTTCACATTCTGCTTCACCCATGACGCTGTGTTCATAGGTTGAATACATGTAAGGCGTCTGGGCTTCGAATTCGGCGGCGCAGGTGTCGATCCGCTTGAATTGCGCGACCACGCCGAGGTTGACCCGGGCGCGGCGAATATTGGCCTCGTCCCGGCCGGTCAGTTTGGCCAGACGGGCGTCGGAAAACCCCATCATCTTGACGCTGCGCAGGCCATCTTCGGTCACTGGCAGACCGGATTGGCGGATCTCGTCCTCGGCCTCCACGATCTCGCGGATACGGGCCAGAAACCAGGGGTCGAACGCCGTGATGGCCTGGATCTCGTCGTTTGACAGCCCCTCGCGCATGGCCTGGGCGATGACGCGGATGCGGTCGGGCGTCTGTTCGGATAGCGCCTTGGACACCGCCGCCTTGTCGGGCGCGCCGGGGATGGCGATCTCATCGAACCCGGTCAGGCCGGTTTCCATGGAGGCCAGCGCCTTTTGCAGGCTTTCGTGGATGGTGCGGCCGATTGCCATCGCCTCACCCACCGATTTCATCGCGGTGGTCAGGTGCGGCTGCGCACCGGGGAATTTCTCAAAGGCAAAGCGCGGGATCTTGGTGACGACATAGTCGATGGTGGGCTCGAACGACGCGGGCGTGACCTTGGTGATGTCATTGTCCAGTTCATCAAGTGTATAGCCCACGGCCAGTTTGGCGGCGATCTTGGCAATCGGGAACCCGGTGGCCTTGGAGGCCAGCGCCGAAGACCGGCTGACGCGCGGGTTCATCTCGATCACCACCATGCGGCCATCTTCGGGGTTGATGGCCCATTGCACGTTGGACCCACCCGTTTCGACGCCGATCTCGCGCAGAACGGCAATCGAGCCGTTGCGCATGATCTGGTATTCCTTGTCGGTCAGCGTCAGGGCGGGCGCGACGGTGATGGAATCGCCGGTATGCACCCCCATCGGATCGACGTTTTCGATGGAACAGACGATGATGGCGTTGTCGGCGGTATCGCGCACCACCTCCATCTCGAATTCTTTCCAGCCGAGCAGCGATTCATCGACCAGGATCTGGCCCACCGGCGAGGCATCCATGCCGGAGCGGCAGAAATGTTCGTAATCTTCGCGGTTATAGGCCACGCCGCCGCCCGTGCCGCCAAGCGTGAAGGCGGGGCGGATGATGGCGGGCAGGCCGATCTCCTCCAATGCATCGAGCGCGATACGCAAACCGGCATCGAGATCGGATTTGCCATTTTCCAGCTTCGGCGCGGTGACGATGGTGGCCTTGGGGTTCTCGATGCCCAACCGGTCCATCGCCTCGCGGAACAGCTTGCGGTCCTCGGCCATTTCGATGGCTTCGCGCTTGGCTCCGATCATCTCGACGCCGAATTTCTCCAGCACGCCCATTTCTTCCAGCGCGAGGCTGGTATTCAGCCCGGTCTGCCCGCCCATCGTGGGCAACAGCGCGTCGGGGCGTTCTTTCTCGATGATCTTGGCCACGATCTCGGGCGTGATCGGCTCGATATAGGTGGCGTCGGCCAGGCCCGGATCGGTCATGATGGTGGCGGGGTTGGAATTGACCAGGATCACCCGGTAGCCTTCCTCGCGCAGCGCCTTGCAGGCCTGGGCCCCGGAATAGTCGAACTCGCAGGCCTGTCCGATGACGATGGGGCCCGCGCCGATAATCATGATGGATTGGATATCGGTTCTTTTCGGCATCAAGGCATCCCCGGCAGCAGTCAGGTGGACGCAGCGGGAGGGTTGCCCCCGGCGCGCAAATTCTTCTGCGTTTTAGGGATTACGGGGGGCGGCGCAAGGGGGGGCGGGCAGGAAATTGGCCCGGGTCGCGCATCCGTGTCTGTCGGCACGGGGTGAAACAGGCTACAGACCGGCTAATGGAATCAGCGGGTCAGGGCCTGTCACCCAATGCGCATTACGTTTGATCAGGGGCCGGATGGCGCGCGTGCCGGGTTCGAGGGCCCGCGCGCGATGATCGTGGCGCGTGACGTGGCAGGGGTGGCAGATGCGCTGGAGGCGCTGGATGCGGCGCGCGCCGACGGGTTCTGGCTGGCGGGCTATGCGAGTTATGAGCTGGGTTATGCGCTTGAGCCGCGGCTGGCCCCGTTGATGCCCGCGAACCGGCGTTTGCCCTTGATCTCGTTCGGGGTTTTTGACGCGCCGGTGGCGGCGGGGTCGACGCCATCGACGTCACTGCGGCCCGAAAACATTGCCGCAAGGTGGATACCGCGTCGCTACGCCGAAGCCTTTGCCGCGCTGCACGACTTGATCGGGGCGGGCGATCTCTATCAGGCCAATCTGACCTTTCCGATGGATCTGGAACTGCCGGGGTCCAGCGCGGCGGCGCTCTATCAGGCCTTGATGGTGCATCAGCCGGTCAACCATGGCGTGTTGATCGAGCAGACCGACGGCCCCGATATCCTGTCGCGCAGCCCTGAGCTTTTTTTCCGCACCGGCGCGGACGGGCGCATCCAGACCCGACCGATGAAGGGCACGGGCCCCCGCCATGATGACCCCGAGGCCGATATGCGCGCGCGCGACGCGCTGGCGGCGGATGAAAAGAATCAGGCCGAAAACCTGATGATCGTGGATCTTTTGCGAAATGATATCTCGCGCGTCTGCCAGCCCGGATCGGTGCGCGTGCCTGAGCTGTTCAAGATCGAAACCTATGCCACGGTGCATCAGATGGTGTCGCAGATCGAGGGGCAATTGCGGGCGGGCGTCACCTTGTCGGATATTCTGCGCGCGCTTTTCCCCTGCGGTTCGGTGACCGGCGCGCCGAAACTGCGCGCCATGCAGGTGATCGCCGATCTGGAACCCTGGCCGCGCGAGATTTATTGCGGATCGATCGGCTGGGCGGCTCCCGACGGGCGGGCCTCGTTCAACGTTGCTATCCGCACGATTTTGCGCGAGAAATCAGGACGTAGTGTTGTAAATGTCGGGGGTGGCGTGGTCTGGGACAGCACCGCCCCGTCTGAGTATGAGGAGGCGTTGTGGAAAGCCCGTTTTCTGACCCGATTCCACCCGGAACCCGCCTGATCGAGACCTTTGGCTGGTGGCCTGGGCGCGGTGTGGCCCGGCTTGAGGCGCATCTGGCGCGGCTCTCGGCTTCGGCCAAAGCGTTTGGCTACCCGGTCGATCACGCCCGCATCGCGGCGCTGATCGCCAGCTTGTCGGGCGCGCGGCCGTTGCGGTGCCGGTTGACGCTGGGCCACGACGGGGTTGCCGATCTGACCTGGTCCTATCTGCCCGACGCTCCGGATCGTCCGTGGCGGGTGGGCCTTGCCAGGCAGCGCCTGGCGGCCAACGATGTCTGGCTGCGCCACAAGACGACCGAGCGCCGTCTCTATGACCGTGCCCGCAATCATCTGCCCGATGGCATTGACGAGCTCTTGTTTCTCAATGAGCGCGACGAGGTTTGCGAAGGCACCATCAGCAACCTTTTTGTCACGCGCCCGGATGGGCAACGGGTGACACCGCCGCTCAGTTCCGGATGCCTGCCGGGCATCCTGCGGGCCGAATTGCTGGCCAGTGGCGCGGTGTGCGAGGCGGTGGTGACGCCCGAGATGCTGGAAACCGCCACCGCGCTGCATCTGGGCAATGCGTTGCGCGGCGAAATCCCTGCCGTGTTGGCGCATGCGGTGGGCGGTTATTCCTCGATATAGGCGCGGGTCAACGGCACCGCCTCCTGATTGCGGGCCAGTTGCACCTGAAACACGCATTGGCGGCCATGGCGAAAGGTCATTTCGCTGGCGGCGAGGTAATAGCGCCACATGCGCACGAACCGGTCGTCATAGAGCGCCGCGGCCGCGTCGGATTGGGCCTCGAACCGCGTCAGCCAATGTTTCAGCGTTTCTGCGTAATGCAACCGCCAGACCTCGATATCTGTCTGGTAAAGCCCTGATTTTTCAACGGCTTCGAGCATTTCGGACAGGGCCGGCACATAGCCGCCGGGAAAGATGTATTTGGTGATCCAGGGGCTGGTCGTCCCGGGCGGCGCGACGCGTCCGATGGTATGGATCAACGCCACGCCGGTATCGGTCAGCCGGTCGCGCACAGCGTCGAAATATTCGCGGTAATGCGGCACGCCGACATGTTCGAACATACCCACCGAGACGATGCGATCGAACTGTCCGGTCACAGCGCGGTAATCCCTCAGCTCGAAGCGGACCTTGTCGGAAAGCCCCTCGGCGCGCGCCTGTTCGGTGGCCCAGGCATGTTGTTCGGTCGAGAGCGTCACCCCCAGAACCTCAACCCCGTAATCGCGCGCCAGGCTCAGCGCTAGCCCACCCCAGCCACAGCCGATCTCGAACACCCGCATTCCCGGTTCGAGACAGAGCTTTTTGGCGATATGCGCCTTTTTCGCGGTTTGCGCGTCCTCAAGGCTGAGATCCGGATGGGTGAAATAGGCGCAGGAATATTGTCGGTCCTCATCCAGAAAGAGATCATAGAGCCGCGCCGACAGGTCATAGTGATGCGCCACGTTTTCGCGCGCCCGATGGGCCGGGTTCCATTGATCGAACCGGCGCCGCGCCTTGCGCACATGATGCGCCGACCGGCGCCACCACAGATGATCTGACCGGTCCGTATTCATCGCCAGAAAGGCAAAAAACCCGCGCAGGTCGTCGCCCGCGAGCGTCAGATCGCCGTTCATATAGCCCTCGCCCACCGCCATGTCGGTGGTCAGCACGAGTTTGCGGGGCAAATCGGAGGTGTGAAACTGCATCGCCACTTCCGGCCCCGGTGCGCCCGCATAGCTGCGGGTTTGACCATTGGCCAAGGTTACATCAAGCCGCCCCACGCTGACAAAGCCGCGCATCATGTGATCAAAAAGACGGTCCCACATTGCCCCGAATCCTTTCTATCCCTCTGCGTCCTCGGGTCTTTTTAGCAGTGTAGAGTGCCAATTCGGGCGGTAATTTCAAGCACCAGCTGCCGCCCCGGGCGCAATGGGCCGTCCGCACCCGTCTGATGCCTTGACTTCCCGGCCCCGAAAAGGTGTATCGGCGCGGTGATATTCCAACCCCCGAAGGGACCGCCCCATGCATGCCTATCGCAGCCAGACTTGCGCCGAATTGACCAAGGACAATGTCGGCGAAACCGTGCGCCTGTCGGGATGGGTGCACCGGGTGCGCGACCACGGTGGCGTGTTGTTCATCGATCTGCGCGACCATTACGGCATCACCCAGGTGATCGCCGATGCCGACAGCCCGGTCTTTGCCGACCTGGAAAAGGTAAGGTCGGAATGGTGCATCCGCATCGACGGCACGGTTCTGGCGCGCGATGGCAGCCTGGTAAATCCCACCCTGCCCACAGGTGAGATCGAGGTGTTCGCGCGCGATCTGGAGGTGCTTGGGGCTGCACAGGAATTGCCGCTGATGGTGTTCGGTGATCAGGAATACCCCGAAGAGACCCGCCTGCGGTATCGTTTCCTCGATTTGCGCCGGGAAAAGATGCAGGCCAATATGAAGTTGCGCTCGGACGTCGTGCGTTCGATCCGGCAACGCATGTGGGACAAGGATTTCAACGAGTTCCAAACCCCCATCATCACCGCCTCCAGCCCCGAAGGTGCCCGCGATTTCCTGGTGCCGAGCCGGTTGCATCCGGGCCGGTTCTACGCGCTGCCGCAGGCCCCGCAGCAATTCAAGCAACTCTTGATGGTGTCGGGCTTTGACAAATATTTCCAGATCGCGCCCTGTTTCCGCGACGAGGATCCGCGCGCCGACCGCAGCCCGACCGATTTCTACCAGCTGGATCTGGAGATGTCGTTCGTCACGCAACAGGATGTGTTCGACACCATCCAGCCGGTGATCGAGGGTATTTTTGAAGAGTTCGGCGGTGGTCACAAGGTCGATAAGCTCTGGCCGCAGATCTCCTATAGGGATGCCGCGCGCTGGTATGGTACCGACAAGCCCGACCTGCGCAATCCGATCAAGATGCAGGATGTGTCGGAACATTTCCGCGGCTCGGGCTTCGCCATTTTTGCCAAGCTTCTGGAGCATGAAGGCACCGAGATCCGCGCCATCCCGGCCCATAGTGGCGGCAGCCGCAAATTCTGCGACCGGATGAACAAGTTCGCGCAGGAACAGGGCCTGCCGGGGATGGGATATATTTTCTGGCGCGAGGGCGAAAACGGCACCGAGGCCGCGGGCCCGCTGGCCAAGAACATCGGCCCCGAACGCACCGAAGCCATCCGCCTGCAACTGGGTCTGGGCAAGGGCGACGCGGCGTTTTTCCTGGGCGGCAAACCGTCTGCATTCGAGGCGGTCGCGGGCCGCGCGCGTGTTGTCATCGGCGATGAACTTGGCCTGACCGAACAAAACCGGTTCGCCTTTGCCTGGATCGTCGATTTCCCGCTTTACGAGGCCGATGACGAAACCGGGCGGATCGACTTCTCCCACAACCCGTTTTCGATGCCACAAGGTGGGATGGCCGCGTTGCAGGGCGATCCGCTGGAGGCGTTGGGCTATCAATATGATCTGGCCTGCAACGGTTATGAGCTGGTCTCGGGTGCCATTCGGAACCACCAGCCCGAGATCATGTTCAAGGCCTTTGAACTGGCGGGATATGGCGAGGAAGAGGTGCGCAAACGCTTTGGCGGCATGGTTAATGCCTTCACCTATGGCGCGCCGCCGCATGGCGGCTGTGCGGCGGGGATCGACCGGATCGTGATGCTGCTGGCCGATGAAGCCAATATCCGCGAGGTCATCCTTTTCCCGATGAACCAGCGCGCCGAGGATCTGATGATGGATGCGCCATCCGAGCCTGCGGCAGAGCAGCTGATGGAACTGGGCCTGCGCGTTATCCCGCAGGATTAGGGCGCGGGGCAAAAATCCTTTCGAAACGGGCGGCCCTGTCGGTAGGGTGGCGGCACCGCTGACCTGTCCCCGGATTTCGCCCCATGACCAGCCGCGCGACCCTTGCCCAGATACGGTTCGGCACCGGGTTGCGCCCGGGCCGCCGCCTGCCCGCGCCCGAGGCTCTGATGGAGCGCCTGACCGGCCCTGACCTGATGGCGCAGACATACCGTCAGGAAGATTTCGCAACCCGCGCCGTTGCCGCGCAGGCGTTTCGGTCGGAACTGCGCGCCGCGCGCGGGCTTGCGGACGGGGCCGAACGCCAGGCCGCTGTGCGCGCCGTTATGCGCGACGCCAAATTTAGGCAACTTGCGATTTCGCTGGCGCGCGGTGTGGCGTCCGAAGATGGGTTGCGCGAAAGGCTGACCTGGTTCTGGGCCGATCATTTCACCACGGCAGGCCAGCGCGCGGTCATGCAGGGATCGATCACCGCCTATGTCGAGGAGGCCATCCGCCCGCATGTGGCGGGCCGGTTCGGGGACATGCTTGAGGCCGCGATCCTGCATCCGGTGATGATCCTCTATCTCGATCAGGAAGGCTCGATCGGGCCAAATTCGCGCAACGGGCTGGCCAGCGGGCGTGGCCTGAACGAAAATCTGGCGCGTGAATTGCTGGAACTGCACACTCTGGGCGTCAATTCCGGCTATATACAGCGCGATGTGCGCCAGATGGCCGAGCTTATGACCGGTGTCGGGCTGGAGCGCGGGCGCGAGATTGTGTTTCGCCCCGGCAATGCAGAACCCGGCCCGGAAGAGGTTCTGGGCGTGACCTATGGCGGGGCCGATCCGGCATCGCTGACCGAAGTGCGCGCCGCCTTGCAGGATCTGGCGCTGCGCCCGGAAACGGCCCGGCATCTGAGCCGGAAGCTCGCCGATTATTTCCTGTCCGATGCGCCCGATCCGGGAGTCCTAGAGGCGATGACGGCGACCTATCTGCAATCGGGCGGCGATCTGGCTGCGGTGATGCAGGCGATGTTGGCACAGGGTGCGGCATGGGCTCCGGGCCCCGGGCGCGTCAAACGACCCTTTCATTTCGTGGTGTCGGCCCTGCGCGCGCTTGGTGTGGTGCCCGACCGGATTGCACAAGCCTCGCGGCCGGACATCAACCAATGGGCCTATTTGCCAATGGTGGCGATGGGGCAACGCTGGCAGGGGGCGGCGGGCCCGGACGGGTTTTTCGACGACGATCCGGAATGGATCCATCCGCAGGCGTTGGCCGCAAGGGTCGGCTGGGCCATGGCGGTGCCGTCGCGGCTGCGCCGCCGGTTGCCGGACCCGCGCGAATTTGTCTCCGCCTGCCTGGGCGACATGGCGGGCGAAACCCTGCAATGGGCCGCGGCACGGGCCGAAACGCGTGCCGAAGGGGTCGGGATCATCCTGGCCTCGCCCGAATTCATGAGGAGCTGACATGGCCGCCATCACCCGCCGCGAGATGCTGCTGCGTTCGGCCATTCTGGGCTGTTCGGCGGCTGCCAGCCCGCTTTTCACCCCGGTTGCGCTGGCCTCGGTGCCGGGCGAAAACCGGCTGGTGGTGATCATCCTGCGCGGCGCGATGGACGGGCTGGACGTGGTGCAACCCTATGGCGATCCGGCCCTGGTCGCGGCCCGGCCCGGGTTCGAGATCGGCCCGGCCTCAGGAGCCCGCGATCTGGATGGCTTTTTTGCGCTGCATCGGGGGTTGCAGGATCTCTGGCCGCTCTGGCAGGCAGGCGAGCTGGGCTTTGCCCATGCCGTGTCCACCCCCTATCGCAACGCGCGCAGCCATTTCGACGGTCAGGATCTGCTGGAGGCAGGAACCCAAGGCGGCACCGAGGGCAGGGTGCATGAAGATGGCTGGTTGAACCGGTTTTTGCAGACTTTGCCGGGCACGTCGCGCGAAACGGCGCTGGCGGTGGGGCGGCAGGAGGCGCTGATCCTGCGCGGTTCGGCCCCGTCGGTGTCATGGTCGCCGGCCTCGCGGCTGTCGCTGTCGCCCGCGACCTCGGATCTTTTGGGGTTGGTTTACAGGGAGGATCCGCTGTTTCAGCCCGCATTCGCGGATGCGCGGTTTTATTCCGACCTGCTTTACGGCGAATTCGGCGGCGCGGATGGTGACGACATGATGGCGGATATGGCGGCCACGACCCGCAGCGTCGCGCGCGCCGGAAATGCATCCGCGATTGCCGATTTCGCAGCCGAACGTCTGCGCGCCGATGCACGGATCGCCAGCTTCTCGCTTGGTGGCTGGGATACCCATCGCGGCCAGAGCGGGTCAATCCGGCGCGCGCTTGGCCATCTGTCGACGGCGATATTGCAGCTGCGTGAGGGGCTTGGCCCCGATTGGGACCACACGACGGTGCTGGCGATGACCGAATTTGGCCGCACCTTGCGCGAAAATGGCAGCGGCGGCACCGATCACGGCACCGGGTCAGCGTTGGTGATGGCGGGCGGCGCGCTGAACGGCGGACGGGTGTTCGGCGACTGGCCGGGTCTGGAGGAGGCCGACCTCTTTGACCGGCGCGACCTGATGCCGACCCGCGATGTGCGCGCCTATGCGGCCTGGGCGATGGCGCGGCTTTTCGGCACCGACCGCGCGACGCTTGAGGGTCAGGTTTTTCCGGGGCTCGATCTGGGAGATGATCCGGGCTTGCTGCGCTGACCCGTCGCGGAACAGATCCGTGCGTTGGAGACGCGCATGTGAAAAATCAACTCAAATCAATTTGTAACGGTCGTGTTCAAGCTCAGCCTCAGAAGGTCACGCATCCCAGCCAAGCGTGAAGGGCCGCATGTGTCAACGCGGAGCTCTCAAACCGGAGCCATCCCCGCCATTTTCGAACTGAGTTGCGCCCTGAGCCGGGCGCGTTCGCCTTGCGCCAGCTTGCCGGGCAGGGCCTGGGCGGTTTCCATCAGGCGGGCGTCATGCGCCGATCGCGCCAGACCCAACAGGAAGCGGCGCAGATATCCCATCGGCGGGGCCTCCTGATCGAGCAGTTCCAGCGCATGAGCCAAATCTTCGCGCAGCGCCAGCTGATCTGGTTCCAGCACGGTCGAATCCAGTGGGCGCGGCCCATGCGGGCGCATATCCTGGGGCAAATGGCGCAAGATCTCGGTCTGGAAGCCCGCCAGCGTATCGACCGGTTTCGGCAGGAACCCGTCGGCCCCCGCCGCCAGAGCCGATTGCGCCGCCGCATGACGTTCGGCCCCCGATGTGGCCAACAGCACCGGCACGCGCTGCGCGGACCGATCCATGTCGGAGATCAGGGACAGGCCCGAGCCATCGGGCAGGCCAAGATCGACGATCGCGACAGAGGGCTGATAGGTTTTCAGGTGGCGATGCGCCGAGGCCAGGCAATCGGCGCGTCGGATCCGCGCGCCCGAGCGCAGGCATAAAAGCCGCAACGCCTCGGATGCGAAACGGCTGTCTTCCACGGCCAGAATGGTCAGCCCCGCAAGGGGCCGCTGTGGTGTCGGTTTCGGGTGAAAAAACGGCAATTCCTGTTCCGGTTTGTTTGTGTCGGTGTCCATGTCCAAAAGCCCCCAAGGCGATTCTGCTTCCGATTAGACAGGCTTAAGGTTGACAGTTCGTAAACGGACCTGGCGCGGCGACGCGCCGCTTGCCAACTGCCCGGTTCACGGCGCATATGCGGGGCAGACAAATCGGAGGAGATGACAATGATCGGACGGCTGAACCATGTCGCCATCGCGGTGCCGGATCTGGAGGCCGCCAGCGCGCAATATCGCGACACTCTGGGCGCGCATGTGAACCCGGCCCAGGATGAACCCGATCATGGCGTCACGGTGGTGTTCATCGACCTGCCCAATACCAAGATCGAGCTTTTGCACCCTCTGGGCGAGGCCAGCCCGATAACGGGGTTTCTTGAAAAAAACCCGGCAGGCGGCATTCATCACATATGTTATGAGGTCGAGGATATTTTGGCGGCGCGTGATCGGCTGGTGGCGGCGGGCGCGCGGGTTCTGGGCGGTGGTGAGCCCAAGATCGGTGCGCATGGCAAGCCTGTACTTTTCCTGCACCCCAAGGATTTCACCGGCACGCTTGTTGAACTGGAGCAGATCTGATGGCCCCTTTTTCCGCTTTCGTATTGTTTGCCGTCTTTTGGTTCATGACGCTTTTTATCATCCTGCCGCTGCGCCTGACCACGCAGGGAGAGGCCGGCACCACCGTCAAGGGCACTCTGGAATCGGCCCCCGAAAACCCGCAGCTCAAACGCAGATTCCTGCTGACCACGGTGGTGGCACTGGTGCTATGGGGGATTGCCGTGGCAATCATCACCAGCGGCTGGATCACGATGGACGACGTCGATCTGTTCAGGCGCTTTGGCGGCCCGACGGGTTGAGACGGTGAAAAAGATGCGTGAAGGTCGCGGCCCCCAGAATGGGGACCAAAAGGTTGATCACCGGGATCGTCAGCGGCACCACCATCAACACGCCCGCGGCAAAGATCTGCACCCGGTGGCGGCGGCGAAACGCTGAGGCACCGGTTGCATCGAGCCGCCGCAGCGCCACCAGTTGCGCATATTCACGGCCAAGCAGAAACCCGTTGACGCCCCAGAAAAGGAACGGGGCAAGCGGGGCAAAAAAGATATAGACGATCAGCGCCAGCAGGTTCACGGCAATCAGAACCGCCATGAATTTCAGCCCGTCGGCCATTCCTTCGAGAATCCCAACGCTCCTCGCGGGCGGCAAGGTTGGATAATGCCGCTCCTCGACCGCGTCGGCGATCCGGTCAAGGAAAATGCCGGTAAAGGCCGAGGCCACCGGGATCATCAAAAACGCTGAGGCCACCAGCATCACTGGAATGGCCGCCCATCCGATGGCGGTCGAAATGCCGCCGATTTCGCCGATCCAGGGTAGGGTCAGAGTTTCGGGGATGACCCAGCCGACAAAAAGCGCAAAGAGCCAGTAGATGCCCACGAGCAGGGCAATGGTCAGCGCAAGCCCGGTCAACAAAACCGAGGTAAAGCGCGGATCGGGCAATTGCCGCAGCGCGCGCAGGAAATCCTCCAGGATCATTCCGACACCCAGGTGCTGATGCGCGACAAGTCCGGGCGCGGACGCTCGGGCGGAATGGCCCCTTCGCGACCGAGATGGATAAAACCGGCAACGAATTCATGCGGTGCCAGATCCAG
>Ga0316204_10010084_pt1 | contig 12308 bp, 9 predicted proteins | sample 6monrhotite_MG_2_FD_205661 | JGI IMG/M metagenome (GOLD analysis project Ga0316204, IMG submission 205661) | Microbial mat bacterial communities from mineral coupon in-situ incubated in ocean water Damariscotta River, Maine, United States -... | ecosystem: Environmental > Aquatic > Marine >...
GAACGCTATTTATCTGAAAAGCCCTGTTCAGGTTAATTCGTTACCCTTATTTAAAGAAGGCAAAGTCTCTGTACAAGATGAAGCGGCACAGCTTGCCGCTATTTTATTAAACCCACAAAAGGGTGAGCGCATATTAGATGCGTGTGCTGCCCCAGGTGGTAAAACGGTTCATCTACTTGAGCGAGAAAATGAGATTGACCTCCTTGCGTTAGATATAGAACAAAGTCGTTTAGAAAAAGTACAGCAAAACCTTGATCGTACAGGGCTAAAAGCACAGCTTATAGCAGCAAATGCCTTTAATCCTGACTCATGGTGGGATAAAAATGCCTTTGATCGTATTTTGCTTGATGCACCATGCAGTGCCAGCGGCGTGATTCGTCGTCATCCAGATATTAAATTATTACGCCATGAAGATGACATCCAAAAATTAGTACAAGATCAAGCGCAAATACTCAATGCACTCTGGCCTCTATTGAAGTCAGGGGGTATGCTGTTGTACGCAACATGCTCAGTTCTGGCAGAAGAAAATACATTACAAATACAACACTTTCTTCAGCAACATGCAGACGCCGTACTTCAGACCATAAATTCTGACTGGGGACAGCAGCAAGCCGCCGGCAAACAGATTTTACCTGGTGAAAGCGGTAAAGATGGCGAAGGTGGGATGGATGGTTTCTTTTATGCACTTATACAAAAGCAATAAGCTTCACACAATATTGCTTAGCAAACTTTTTTTTGCTGCTTTGCTGTGCATCCTGATTATCTGTTTTTTATCTAAACCTGGTTATGCTGAAGGTTTTAGAATTCTGGCCGCAGAAACTAAAGTAAAAGATCATGTTATTCAGCTTGATGCAAACATGGATCTTAAATTTTCCGCTGATGCGCTTGAAGCACTTCGCAGTGGTGTCCCTTTAATCGTGCTAATTAACATCGAAGTATTAAAAGATCGGAACTGGTGGTGGGATAAAACGGTTGCAGAGCTTGAACAGGGTTATTTATTGCTTTATCACGCCTTATCCGAAAAATATATTATTCACAACTTAAATAGTGGTGCTCAACAAAATTATATCAGTCTAAATACTGCTTTATATTCTTTAAGCAATATTCGCGGTTTCCCGTTGATCGATATAAACTTACTTGAAAAAGGTGATAACTACTACGCGCGACTACGTACATATCTTGATATAGAATCTTTGCCTGCCCCAATGCGTCCTATCGCATACATCTCTTCACAATGGCAACTCGAAAGTGACTGGTTTTCATGGCCATTAAAACCATAATAAAACGCTTTTTTTCAGGTAACACTCCTATTGCCATCGTGGTGGTGCTGCTATTAACATCACTTTATTTAATGAGTATCGCAACACATAATTCACTATTATTTGGCCGTTTATATTCTTTATTACTTGGTATCAATTTACTTGCAACCATTTTATTAATTGTTCTAATTGGTAAAAGCCTCTGGCATCTTATACAACAGTATCGCCAGGGGAAAACAGGTTCACGTCTAACAACTAAACTGGTTGTAATGTTTATCATTCTTTCTGTCACCCCGGTTTCTGTTGTTTATTATTTCTCTTTAGATTTTTTAAAACGAGGCATAGATAGCTGGTTTGATGTTCGTGTTGAAAATGCATTAACTGATGCTCTTGAACTTAGTAAAGCGTCTTTAGGTGTACGTACACGTGAGCTGCTAAGACAAACACAACAAATGGCACCGCGCTTAAATGCGATTTCTAATGAGCTAGCAACCTTAACCTTAAATGAACTACGTGTAGAAAGTGGCGCAAATGAATTAACGCTATTTACCAATGATGGTCGTATCATAGCATCGAGTATTAGCGAGACAACCCGTCTCCTACCACAACATTTAGAAGATACTTCGTTACAACATTTACGCCAGGGACAAGACAGTATTGGTCTGGTTCCTATTCCGGAAATTGGATTACATATTCGTATTGCGATAAATGTTGCCAATCCAGATCCTGTTTTAGATGGTCGTATATTACAACTTCTTTATCCCATCACGCCTCGTATTAACCAGCTTGCAGAAAATGTTCAGCAAGCATTTAGTGCTGTCAGATCATTAACCATATTACGTTTACCACTTAAATATAGTTTTATACTAACCCTGTCTCTTATCTTACTGCTCAGTATTTTAACGTCAATCTGGGCTGCATTCTTTGCGGCACGCCGTATGGTTGCCCCCATTTCAGACTTAGTAGAAGGTACACGTGCTGTTGCAGCAGGTAATTATGAAAAACGTTTACCATTACCCGGTAAAGATGAATTAGGTTTTCTGGTTCGCTCATTTAATGAAATGACACAAAAAATATCTTTGGCTCAGGATAATGCCCGCGTCAGCCAGCAACAAGCTGAAGCACAACATAGTTATCTTGAAACCGTATTAGGAAACCTGTCTTCAGGAGTAATCACCTTAGATGAAAATAATTTCTTACAAACAAGTAACCATGCAGCAAATCAAATCCTTAGTGCATCATTAACTCCTTTTATTGGACATTTTATTGATGATGCAATTGAAGAAAATCAACATTTACAACATTTTGTTGATGCGATTTATCCACACATTGAAACTAAAGAATCACAATGGCAGGAAGAAGTGACCTTATTTACCGGAGGAGGTCGTAAAATACTAATTTGTCGTGGCACTTTGCTATCAATATCTGCAGATAATGAAAATCTAGCAGGTGGTAGCATTATCGTCTTTGATGATGTTACTGAACTGGTTAAAGCACAACGTAACGCAGCCTGGGGTGAGGTAGCACGTCGCCTTGCACATGAAATAAAAAATCCTCTAACACCTATTCAGCTATCAGCAGAGCGTATTCGGCATAAGTACCTTGATAAAATGGATAAAAAAGACGCCGATATTCTCGATCGCTCAACCCATACCATTGTGCAGCAAGTTGAAACCTTAAAAGAAATGGTTAAAGCTTTTTCTGATTATGCTCGTATGCCAGCACTAAATTTAGACACTATCGATCTAAATGAAATTATTAAAGAAGTACTCGATTTATACCTCTCTTCTAACAATGACACTCTGTATTCAGTTACACTAGATTCCAGTAATCCAACGATTGAAGCGGATATTGGCCGTTTACGACAATTGCTGCATAATTTGATTAAAAATGCATTAGAAGCAAACCAGGAAAATCATACTGAGTCACAACGGCAAACAAAAAATGAAAAAATATATATATCAACCCGCTGTGCTGAAGAACATGCCTGTCACTATGTTGAGCTAAAGATCACAGACACCGGTCCTGGTATTGCTGAAGAAATGTTTGATCAATTATTTGAGCCTTATGTCACCACGAAACCAAAAGGTAGTGGACTAGGCCTGGCTATTGTAAAGAAAATCGTTGAAGAGCATGGTGGAATGATATTTGCCGAAAATGCCGAGAATGGTGGAGCAAGTATTATAATTCGATTGCCAGTTAAAACATCAAGCGGGCTTTATTTAGATACTAAAGACGAAAAACACAATAATGATGCAGCTGCTTAATCCTATGGAAAATGAATTCACACAATTTAATGCTCCTGGTATACCGCATATCCTGGTGGTAGATGATGAGCCTGATATACGGCATTTACTGCAAGAAATTCTCGAAGATGAAGGCTATGAGGTTGAAGTTGCTGAAAATGGAGAAACCGCTCGGCAAGCTTATCGCCAACATCAACCTAACCTTATATTGCTTGATATCTGGATGCCTGATGTTGATGGCATTACTTTATTAAAAGAATGGAACGAAGACGGAAAATTAACTATGCCTGTCATCATGATGTCAGGTCATGGTACTGTTGAAACTGCAGTTGAAGCGACTCGACTCGGTGCATTTGATTTCATTGAAAAGCCTCTGTCTCTGGCAAAACTTTTGTTAACCGTGGAACATGCGCTTGATTCTGACAAAATAATACGTGAACCTTCAACTCATGCACAGCAAGGTCTTACCGTTACTGAACCCGTTGGACGCAGTCCTGTTATGCAACGCTTGCGAGAGCAAATTAAGCGTATCGCAGAACATGATAGCTGGGTGTTATTAAATGGTGAAGCTGGTAGCGGTGTTACTGTTGCAGCTCATTATTTACACTCTAATAGCCATCATCGTGAGAATCATTTTATTGAGATCAATCTCTCTTCTTTAAGCTATGGCAAGCAACCTGAAGAATTTGTCGGATCTGGATCGACTAAAGGACTACTTGATAAAGCTCAAGGCGGCACCTTATTTTTACGCAATATTGACGAAGCTGATGACGCCACACAAAACTTTTTATTAGGACTTTTACAAACTAATTCATTTCAGCATATTGGAGACTCCTCTAACCTTGTCTTTAAAGCCCGCATAATTTGCTCAACACATAAAAATCTTGAGATACTGGTAGAAGATAATAAATTTAGAAAAGATTTATTTTATTTAATTAATGTTGTTCCGCTACAAATACCAGCGCTACGCGAACATCGTGAAGATATACCTGATTTACTTAATTTTTATACTAATATTATGGTTGATCAGGAAAAATTACCTTATCGTCACTTTAGCCTGGCAGCACAAAACAGGCTTCGAAATTATGGATGGCTGGGTAATATTCGTGAGTTAACCAACCTGGTACAACGATTACTCATTACAGCAGCTGGTAACGAAATTAGTTTAGAAGAAGTTGAATCTGCCATTGATCAAAAAGAAAAATCTTCTGTCTCAGAAGAAGGAATTTCTATCGCTTATGATCTACCATTACGGGAAGCACGAGAACAATTTGAACGGGATTACCTGATTCATCAGCTTAAAAAAACGGGTGGCAGTATTGGTAAAGTCGCTAAACTTATTGGAATGGAACGTACCCATCTCTATCGAAAATTACGTGCTTTAAATATAGACTCTAAAACTGTTTTAACAGAAAACACATAAAAATAACAACGAATCAATAAATGAAAATTATAATTTTAGGTGCAGGACAGGTTGGTAGCTCGCTGGCAGAGAATCTTACCAGTGAAGCTAATGATATTACTATTATTGATAAAAATGAAAAAACATTACTTGCTCTTCAGGATCGCCTCGATTTACGCACTATTTCAGGTCATGCTTCACATCCCGATATTTTAAGAGCAGCAGGCGCTGATGATGCAGATATGTTAATCGCTGTAACTGATAGCGATGAAACTAACATGGTTGCCTGCCAGGTTGCTTACACCATTTTTCATACACCGACTAAAATAGCCCGGGTACGTGCTTTAGGTTACTTATCTCATCCACAGCTATTTCAACAAGAAGCATTACCCGTCGATGTTTTAATCAGCCCGGAACAACTTATCACAGAATACATACAAAGCTTAATCACCCATCCAGGAGCACTACAAGTACTTGATTTTGCTGACAAAAAAGTTCAGCTTGTGGGTGTGCGTGCCTATTATGGTGGACCATTAGTTGGACATGAATTAAGTACTATAAAAAAACACCTGCCCAATGTCGATATTCGTGTCGCTGCAATTTACCGTCGTGATCGCGCAATTATTCCGGAAGGAAATACGGTTATTGAAGCTGATGATGAAGTCTTTTTTGTCGCAACACCAAAATGTATCCGTGCCACTATCAGTGAACTTCGTCGTCTCGATAAGCCATATAAACGGATTATGATTGTTGGAGGAGGAAACATCGGTAAACGCCTCGCGCAATCTTTAGAAAATGACTATCAGGTCAAATTAATTGATCACAATACCAATCGTGCGCATAACTTAGCAAAAGAGCTCGATAAAACTATTGTGTTAAATGGTGACGCTTCAGATGGTAATTTATTAACTGAAGAAAATATCGACAACACGGATATCTTTTGTTCGGTTACTAATGATGAAGAAGCAAATATCTTATCTGCCATGCTAGCTAAACGCCTTGGCGCACGTAAGGTTATGGCATTAATTAATCGTGCTGCTTATGTTGATCTAATTCAGGGTGGTGAAATTGATATTGCGATATCGCCACAGCAATCAACTATAAGTAGTTTATTAGCTCACGTTCGTCGTGGTGATGTAGTAAAAGTTCATTCTCTGCGTCGTGGTGCAGCTGAAGCAATTGAAGCAATCGCACACGGTGATAAAACAACGTCAAAAGTTGTTGGCCGTGAAATTTGTGAACTAAAATTGCCCTACGGTACAACCATCGGTGCCGTAGTTCGCGGTAGCGAAGTTATAATTGCTCATCACAATACGATTATTGAACCAGAAGATCATGTCATCTTATTTCTGATTGATAAGAAATATATCTCTGATGTTGAAAAACTTTTTCAAGTTGGCATTACTTTTATTTAAATATTATGCAATTTTTTGTTATACAACGCATCCTTGGAATCCTATTAATGGTGTTCAGTTTCACCATGGTCCCTCCTATGATTGTTTCTGTTATTTATCTTGATGGCGCTTTTGAACCTTTCTTTAATGCGTTTGCAGTCACTTTAATAACAGGTATCGTCGCATGGCTGCCTGTTAAAAATTACAAAAATGAATTACGGCTACGAGATGGTTTTTTAATTGTCGTTTTATTCTGGACAGTATTAGCTTCATTTGGTGCGATACCTTTTGTTTTATCAACACAAATTGATATTTCAATAACTGATGCGCTATTTGAATCTTTATCTGGTTTAACTACCACCGGTGCAACCGTGATTGAAGGGCTGGATGAATTACCAAAATCAATCCTTTATTACAGACAACAACTGCAATGGCTTGGTGGTATGGGTATTATTGTTTTAGCTGTCGCCATAATGCCATTACTAGGTATTGGTGGTATGCAACTTTATAAAGCCGAAACACCAGGCCCAATGAAAGATAATAAATTAACTCCTCGAATTACTGAAACTGCAAAAGCACTCTGGTACATCTATTTAACTTTAACTGTTGCGTGCGCCGTTGCCTATTGGCTTGCTGGGATGAATACTTTTGATGCTATTGGTCATAGTTTTTCTACCATCGCTATTGGTGGGTTTTCTACTCATGATGCGAGCATGGGATTTTTTAATGAAACACCCATGGTTGAACTCGTCGCCATTATCTTTATGTTACTAGCTGGCGTGAATTTTTCACTACACTTTTTATCATGGCGTAGTCGTTCTCTCAAAGCATATATAATGGATTCTGAGTTCAAAACTTATATCACGTTACTTTTTATCGTCACTCTAATATCCGCTACTTATCTATATTATACGAACTTCTTTATCGCTCCCGAGCGTGCCTTGTTACATGGCATGTTTCAGGCTGTATCGATTGGAACAACGACAGGCTTTACCACTTATGAATATCATAATTGGCCGGGATTTTTACCTGTATTATTACTCTTCACCAGTTTTATTGGCGCATGTGCCGGGTCAACCGGTGGCGGTATGAAAATGATTCGTTTTTTACTTTTACTTAAGCAAGGTATGCGTGAAGTTAAACGTCTGATTCATCCTAACGCTGTATTTATTATCAAGATTGGTGGCAAACCGTTATCCGATCGTATCATTCAGGCTGTTTGGGGCTTTTTCTCCGCTTACGTTGCAGCCTTTAGCATTATTTTACTCGCATTAATGTTAACCGGTTTAGATCAAATAAGTGCTTTCTCAGCGACTGCTGCTTCAATGAATAATCTTGGACCGGGTTTAAATGAGGTAGGTTCGAATTATGCAAACATCAATGATGTGGCAAAATGGATCTTATGTTTTGCGATGTTACTTGGACGTTTGGAAATATTTACATTATTAGTTTTATTAACGCCTGCTTTTTGGCGTCGTTAAATATAATGTTTTATTATTCTACAGTTACGGATTTTGCTAAATTTCTTGGCTGATCAACATCCGTCCCTTTCAATACGGCAACATGATAAGCCAGCAATTGAAGCGGAACAGAAAAAATAATCGGTGAAATAGCAATATCAAGTGGTGCTACTTCAATTACTTTAATCCCATCTTCTGATTTTAAATTGGTCCCTTTATCAGCAAAAACATAAAGTCTTCCACCACGCGCTTTAACTTCCTGTAAATTAGACTTTAATTTATCAATCAGTTTGTCGTTAGGTGCCACAGCAACAATTGGTATATTTTTATCTACCAGCGCAATTGGGCCATGTTTTAATTCACCAGCTGGATAACCTTCCGCATGAATATAGGATATTTCTTTAAGTTTAAGCGCACCTTCCATAGCGACAGGGTAATGCATACCACGCCCTAAAAATAATGCATTATCTTTATCTGCAAAATCTTTTGCAATCTCTTTAATTTCATCTTCATGTTTTAAAACATCATCAATGATGCCAGGCAAATGTCGTAACTGTTCAACAACTTTAGCTTCAGTTTCAGCAGGGAATCCAAAACGGCGTGCCAGAACAATGATTAATAATAAAATAGCTACAAGTTGAGTCGTAAATGCTTTAGTTGATGCAACACCGATCTCCGGGCCTGCTCGTGTCATCATGCTTAGCTCTGATTCCCGTACTAACGAACTTTCTGGCACATTACATATTGCTAAGCTATGTTCAATTCCGATTTCTTTTGCTTTTCGTAACGCGGCTAATGTATCTGCGGTTTCACCTGATTGAGATATGGTTATCACTAATGTATCAGGCTGCACTACAACTTTGCGATAACGATATTCACTGGCAACTTCAACATTAACCGGTAAACTGGTTACAGATTCAATTCCATATTTAGCAATTAAACCCGCATGATAACTTGTGCCACACGCAAGTATCTGAATCGATTTAATCCTATCAAAGATTTCAATTGCTCTAGGTCCAAAACTTGAGTCTAAAACTTTATCTTTTCCTAAACGGCCTTCTAATGTTTCAGCAATAGCACTGGGTTGTTCATAAATTTCTTTAAGCATGTAATGCTCATATTCACCCTTATCTACCGCATTACCAGACAGCTGGCTTTCATGTATTTCTCTTTTGACACTGCTTCCAGCTTCATCATATATTTCTATAGAAGATGGTGTGAGTTTAGCTATATCACCTTCATGTAAAATTAAAAATTGATTTGTTTCAGCTAATAAGGCTGACATATCTGACGCGATAAAATTTTCATTATCAGCCACACCTATTACGAGAGGGCTACCTTTACGCGCACAAACTAAAGTATCAGGCTCTGAAGTACTTATTACGCCTAAAGCATAAGCGCCTTCTAAATCATTAATTGATGATTTTACTGCATCGAACAACGATAGTTTTTCATTTAAATATTTTTGGATTTGATGAACAATGACTTCAGTATCCGTGTCCGAGGTAAATTTGAAACCTGCTTTTATTTGTTCTTCACGCAATGCTTCATGATTTTCTATAATGCCATTATGGACAATTGCAACACAATTATTACAAACATGCGGGTGTGCATTATTTGCAGTTGCTTCGCCATGAGTTGCCCAGCGAGTATGGCCTATTCCAATAAAACCATCTGCTGGTGTATTAGTTAGTTCTGTTTCTAAATTCTTTATTTTGCCAACAGTTCTCACCCGTTGAAGACTGCCGTTATTATCTAACACAGCCACGCCGGCCGAATCATATCCACGATACTCAAGACGGTTTAAACCATGAAGTAATACTGGTGTAATATTACGCTTTGAAACTGCGCCAACAATGCCACACATAACTAATCTCTACTCAATTAAATAAATTGGATTATTTTTTATCTTTTACCGGTCGTTTCCAACCCTGAATACTTTTTTGCTTAACACGGGTGATAGCAAGCTCATTTTCTGCAACCTCAGTCGTAATAGTTGATCCTGCGCCAATAGTTGCATTTTTGCCTATTTTTACAGGGGCAATGAGCTGTGTTGCTGATCCTACAAAAACATTATCTTCAATAATTGTTTGATGTTTATTAGCTCCATCATAATTACAGGTGATGGTACCTGCACCTATATTTACATTTTTTCCTACGATAGAATCACCCACATAGGATAAATGATTTACTTTGCTACCTACATCAATAAAACTTTTTTTAATTTCAACAAAATTACCTATATGTGTATTTTCTGCAAGCTTAGCTTCTGGCCGTAAGCGGGCAAAGGGGCCAACTTTGCTACCCTTACCTACAATGGCATTATCAATAATACTCATCGGTAAAATTTCTACATTATCAGCAATAGTTGAATTTCTTATAATACAATTCGCAGCAATAGATACATTATTACCAACAACGTTTTTTCCTTCAAAAATAGTATTAATGTCTATAGATATATCCTGACCGTGTGTAAGTTCACCACGAATATCAATTCTTGCAGGGTCTGCAAGCGTTATACCTGCTGCCATTAATTTATTTGCCTGTTCTAGCTGATAATATCGTTCTAATTCTGCAAGCTGAATACGATTATTGACGCCCATAACTTCGTATTCATTATCAGGTTGCGTTGTGTGTACAATAAAATTATCTTTTACTGCCATTGCAATAACATCTGTTAAATAATATTCTTTTTGTGCATTGTTATTATCAAGCTGGCTTAACCATTTTTTTAATAAACTAGCTTTTACTGCTAATATTCCAGTGTTAACTTCATTAATTTTTTTAACTTCATCAGCAGCATCTTTCTCTTCTGTAATATTTTCAACCAGGCCCTTTTTATTCCGAACAATCCTGCCATAACCTGATGGTTCATCTAAATGAACAGTTAATAAAGATATACCATCTGACGCTTGATTTAATAAGTCAGCTAACGTATCTAAATGAATAAGAGGAACATCGCCGTATAAAATTAGAGCAAGTTGATCATCTTTAAGATTATCAGAAACCTGATCAACAGCATGCCCTGTACCTAATTGTTCTTCTTGTAAAACCCAGTTAACTTCATTTTCTTGAATTTTTTCTTTAACTTGTTCACCACCGTGACCATAAACAACATTAATCGCTTTCGGTTTAAGATCTTTTGAAGTATTTATAACATGCTGTACTAAAGGCAAACCCGCCAAGGGATGTAATACTTTTGGCATAGAAGATTTCATTCTTGTGCCTTGGCCAGCAGCAAGAATGATAATGTTAAGATGTAAATTTTCAGACATGTTTATTTTACTGAGTTAATGTACTTTTTGACTTGACTGGCTTAATTTATAATTTTCGGCTATACCCGATCCTATTTCTTCAACGGTTGCATCTCGTATCGCTTTAACGGTCATGCTTACTGTCATTGTTTTGCCAGCAAAAGGGTGGTTACCATCTAAAAAAACTTCGCCATTATCTACTGACATCACTTTCATTAATAGCTCTTTACCATCTTCATCTCGAAAGGTCGCTTCGGCACCTATCTTATGATATTCCGGTGGCATATCTTCAATCTTTGACCGGTATGTCTTATTTTCATCATATGCACCATAACCAATGTCTGGTGGTAAAAGAATTTCTTTAGTCTCGCCTACACTTGCCCCTTCTAACGCTTCTGACATTACTGCAGGAAATATATTTTCATTTGAGCCATGCACATAATCTGTAGGACTATCATTTTTTTCTTCGACTTCGCCCTTATCATTCAAAATACTGTATATAAACGAGACAACCTTATGCTTTGCTACTGTATCTGACATTTCTAATCCACTATCTATTTAATTAATCTGGATAAATTATACACCAGATTTTGTTTTCTGAATAAATTAGGCTTTAAACGCAAAAAAGGGCAGATAACCTGCCCTTTTTTTATCGATACCGCTTATAAATTATCGTTTTTTACGAAAATTCTCAATCATTCGTATTTGTGCCACAGCTTCAAGTAATTTTGACTGTGCTTCTGCTAAATCCATATCGCTTTCACGATTTGCAATTGCTTCTTCCGCTGCTTGTTTTGCTTCCATTGCGGCTGCTTCATCTAAATCTTGCGCACGAACCGCAGTATCAGACAGAATGGTTACCACGCTAGGTTGAACTTCCATCATGCCACCTGAGACATATATGTATTCTTCCTCACCACCTGGCTTAGTAATCTTAACTTCACCCGGTTTAAGTGGCGTCAACATTGGGGTATGGCGAGCGTGAATGCCCACTTCGCCCATTATTGCAGGTGCGACGACAATTTCAGCTAAACCGGAAAATAATTCCGTTTCAGCACTAACAATATCTAAATGCATGGTCATTGCCATACTATTTCTCCAAAAGTTTTAACGCGGACTAGTTATTTAATAGTCTTTGCTTTTTCAATTGCTTCTTCGATAGTACCCACCATGTAGAACGCTTGTTCTGGCATATGATCATACTCACCATCAACAATGCCTTTGAAAGCTTTGATAGTTTCTTTAGCAGATACATATTTACCAGGAGCACCGGTGAATACTTCAGCTACGAAG
>Ga0316204_10010085_pt1 | contig 12307 bp, 5 predicted proteins | sample 6monrhotite_MG_2_FD_205661 | JGI IMG/M metagenome (GOLD analysis project Ga0316204, IMG submission 205661) | Microbial mat bacterial communities from mineral coupon in-situ incubated in ocean water Damariscotta River, Maine, United States -... | ecosystem: Environmental > Aquatic > Marine >...
TAGACCGACACTTCGAACCTGCGGTGGTAATTTTCGGTGTATAGAAAGCTATGCTTGTGCAAGCCGTTAGATAAAATTTTATATCGATTAATAGTTTACAAAAGAGAGATATAATATCTTTTAATTATAAACGATTCGAGGTTTATTGCCCATATGACTTTGATGAAATCGACGGAATGCATGTAATTTCTTAGAAGCAGCACGAAAGTGTAAGCACTCCCATATTGCCGCAAGCCAATTTCTTTGAAAGAACACTTGGCCAAATTATCACAAATTGAGCATGGTATGTTAAAATATGTTTTGACAAAAATACCTTATACTCCAGAATATGTTAAACATAAATTAAGGAAGTTGACATGAAAATAGACCGTATGCTGACAATAATTGTTATGTTACTTAATAGAAGTCGAATATCGGCAAAAAAACTTGCTGAAAAGTTTGAAATTTCAGTTCGAACGGTTTATAGAGACATTGAAGCTATTAATATGGCTGGTATTCCAATTGTATCATACCCTGGAAATAATGGCGGTTTTGGTATTCTAGAGAACTATAAATTAGACCATCAATTGCTAACCCTAAACAATTTGTGTTCTATACTTTCAGCACTTAAAGGTATTAACTCAACTCTTGAAGACATTGAGCTTGAATCATCCATAGAAAAACTGCGCAATCTTATTCCACAAGATAAAACCCATCATCTTGACCTGCATATGGAACAAATTATTATTGGTATGCTGCCCTGGGCAGAAAATTCAAATCAGAAAAAACGGGTCAAAATAATCCAGAATGCTATCACTCAAACACAATTGATTACAATTAGATATAGAAACTATGCAAATGAAACAAGCATAAGGCAAATAGAACCGATGTCATTAGTGTTTAAAGGTTATACATGGTACCTGTTTGCTTACTGCCACTTAAAAACAGATTTCAGGATATTCAGGATTTCACGCATGATTGACTTGCAGGTTGAAGATGTACTATTCACGCGTAGGAAAAAGTCATATCAGGAAATTGAAGAAGCATCAAAGAAGCAGGTTTCTTTGACCAGCATTACATTAAAATTTACCCCTCAGATGAGAAGCCGAGTTGAAGATATTTTTGACAGAGAAAATATTGAAGTTCTAAACACAGGTGAAATGGTTGTGACTGCACAATTCCTAGAGCAGGATTGGTATTTCACATTGATATTAAGTTTTGGCGAACATGTAGAAGTGTTAGGTCCTGAAAGCGTACGTCAAGCCGTTGCATTTAGAATAAAGTCAATGCATGAAAAATATGATAAAAAATAGAAAAAAAATCATCTTAATTCAAACCTGACATACTGATGTCACACCATTATGTTACAATGCCAGTAACAATTTTAAATTAAAGAGGTAATATAATGATTAAACAAACAAATTTTCCTAAGTCGACCCTTATTTCAGTCAACGGTGTGGAACTCGAAGTCTTTGAAGCAGGCCAACGAAACGTAGGAAAACCTATTGTACTCTGCCACGGTTGGCCAGAGCATGCATTTTCTTGGCGCCATCAAGTGCCCGTTCTTGTAGCGGCAGGTTACCATGTCATCGTGCCAAACCAGCGGGGTTATGGTAACTCATCGCGTCCGACCGAAGTAACTGAATACGACATTAAAAACTTGTCGGGGGATCTTGTCGCACTTCTCGATCATTTCGGATACAAAGATGCTACCTTTGTCGGTCATGATTGGGGGGCAATGGTCGTTTGGTGGCTAACTTTACTGCATCCAAAACGAGTAAATAAAGTGATTAATCTAAGCATGCCTTACCAAGAGCTTGGAGAAAAACCTTGGATCGAGTGGATGGAAGAAATATTTGGAGCAGACTTTTATTTTGTCCACTTCAATCGACAGCCGGGAGTCGCAGACGCTATATTGGAAGAAAATACATCCCAGTTTCTTCGCAACTTACACAGAAAGAACGAGCCCATGAGAGCACCAGAGCCAGGTATGGCAATGATAAATCTTGCCAGAGCAGAAACACCACTCGGTGAACCCATAATGAGCGACGAAGAACTAGCCGTTGTTATCACCGCTTTCGAATCATCGGGCTTCACAGGCAGTATAAATTGGTACAGAAACCTAGACCGCAACTGGCACATATTGGCCGATGTAAACCCAATCATTCAACAGCCCACACTCATGATCTATGGCGACCGGGATATGATCCAGAAGTTTGAAAAACTAACAGAGTATGTGCCCAAAGCTGAAGTGGTCAGTCTGGATTGCGGTCATTGGATCCAACAAGAAATGCCAGAAGAAACAAACCAAACGATTTTAAGATGGCTGGCAAAGCAGGATACCAAATAATCTCTTATGAAGGATAGAGGATGGTAGATATAATTTTTTTCAACAACTTTGACATACCTCCTGCTTTCGTAATAACTGTACTTCAGCTTTGAAGCCATTCAATGTGATAGAAAAGAAATGTTTGAAAATACAATCCCCAGGGTAGCTACTTTGATAAGGCCACAACAAATACACTACTTGACCTGAATCTCAAGTAGCAGATATCATCTGTGAAATTATTGGCAGCTATTAACCAGCATTCTTTCCCTTGAGTCGTTTGTGAGCAAAGACTAATATTGTATGCAATGTAGATCGAAACAAAAAGAAGGAAAAATAATGAAACTTATTAACAGAATGATGACAAATATTTGTTCAGAAAAATTAGAAGAAAGTAAAGTATTTTATACAAAGCTTTTTGACTTTAGAATTGATTATGATAGTGATTGGTTCATTCATCTAATTTCAGAAGAAAACAATTTAGAACTTGGGATAATAAGCAAAAAAAGTGAAATAGTTCCCAAGGAGGCTCAGTTTGATCCCAAAGGTTTTTATATTACGTTTGTTATTAACAATGTAGATGAAGTATTTGAATTGGCTAAATCTCAAAGTTTCGAAATATTGAAAGAACCAATAGATACCTTTTATGGGCAAAGACAAGTACTTTTAAGAGACCCCAACGGAGTAATAATAGACGCTTCCTCTCCAATACCTAACTTTGAACCTTGAAATAATCACAAATTATATGGGAGTAGCCCACCTGTATTTTTGTTCTATATTCCAAGCAATAAAATTTAAGGTAGAGGAGGATTTTTTTTATTGTCTAATTGAGTCTATCTATAGTTTATATACATCATGATTAAAAAACCACTACATCTATTTCTATTTCTTATCATTGCTCTATTGACAATGCAATGTGCTGCTGGCGACACTCGATTTACCGGTGGTGACCCTGCAAATTTTTTTAATGGTCTTTGGCACGGAGCTATTTCAGCTATAACATTGATACTGCAAATATTTTCTGATACAGTAAAAACATATGAAGTAAATAACATAGGTGGTTGGTATGATTTTGGCTTTTGGTTGGCAGCCATTAGTATATATGGTAGCGGATCCCATCATGGTGCACGAAAAGTTCGTAAAAAGAATGATAAAGATTGGGATAAATGGGGAGATGAAGTCGAAATCAAAATCAAGAATAAAATTAGAAAATGGGCAGAAGCCGACGACAGCGAAGATTGGGCACAAGTCGAAAAGAAACTAGAATCTAAAATAAAGAAAAAACTACGAGATTGGGGCAAAGAAGATAAAAATTCATAACTTTTGTCTGTAATTGTCTAAATCAGTTAAAATCATCATTCTATAATGTAGTTGCAAGTCATTGTACCCTTTGAAAAGTGAAAACAACCAGAAAGCTCACTCGCTTCTCTTTATTGAGAACTGTTCTCAATAAAGAGAATTACATTTTTTCTTTGACATACGGGGATACTATTATTGTATGGGGGTATGTGGTACTTTAACCGTTCTGTTTTCAAAAAGATTACTGTTTTTACAACTGTCCTTTTCTCACTTTTGCTTTGTTCGGGTAGTGGCAGTGTTGGCGTTGTGGGGTTGCAAGAGAAGTTACCTGCCGACCAAATCAATGATCAAACTCGTAATCCCGATGAATATTACGTAAGCTATAATTCATTTTCAGAGTTTTTAGTTGCCAACCCTAATGGTGCAAATGATATCGTTAGAGACTCTTCTTCTTTTAACTATAAGTCTTTAGTAGAGACTAAGTTTGACTTAAAGTTTCGTTTTTTTGATATGAGAAACCAAACAGAAGCAGAAGTGGTACAGGCAAGTGCCAATGTAATTGCAGCATCAGAGACAAACTTTGCAGCTAATGCTACTATTTTGGTAACTAAGACAGATGACCCTAGTGTGGTAATTTTTGCTGGTGTTACCGATGCCAATGGGGTTATTCAAGGAAGTGCAACGATACCAATTGCCCTAAGTTCAATAAAGGTAACTATCTATAAAGAAGGTTATCAACAAAGAACAGCTATTATAGAAAATATTGCAAACTTAAGTACTGTAAGTAGAACAATGTCACTGGCAATGACTGTCGAAACTTTAGACTTGTTTGCTTATGAAGATAGTGATGGGGATTTTATACCCAATGTTTATGATGCTTTCCCTTATGACTCTACTAGAGCTTTTCGAATTGATGCTGGCGCACAACGTTTTTTGTCGGTAGCTTTTGAAGATAATTATCCAGGTTTGGGAGATGGTGATTACAATGATTTTTTGGCAAGGTATAATGTTACTCAAATTCTAAATCCGCAAAACAAGATTGTAGAGCTTTCTGGTTCAGTTGAGGCAGTCGCTAGAGTGGCAGGTTATGATCACCGTTTTGGTATAATAATTAATTTTCCTGGAGCTTCGGCACAAGTTACAATCTTGAATGCAGACGACCAGGGACAAAATGATACTTCGGTAACTACAGCAGTTAGTGACTTTGCAGATATGACAATTTGGACAAACACTAAGCAGGCATTTACTAGAGTAGGGGGGGTAACTCCTGATAGTGAAGACTCTAAAGGTCATTTAGCTTTTTTTAGTATCAAATTTGATACACCAATAGATCCGCAAATTGTTGATAATGCTCCTTATGATCCTTATCTTTATATTCATAATACAACTTATGATGTTCACCTTTTGGGTAAGCCACCTTTAGTTAATACAAATAACCCTAGTGGTACTTTAAGCAGTGGTTTTCGTGACGGCAATGGTTACCCAAGAGCTTTACTTGTTCCGCTAGATTGGAGTTACCCTAAAGAAGGTCAAGATATCGAAGGTGCCTATGCCAATTTTATACCTTGGCGAGAAAGTGGTGGGCAAACCAATTCTAATTGGTATTTTACCCCAACAGCAGGTAAGGTAATTGAGCAGCCAGCCGAAAACTTTATCTATAGTGAATATGTTGCCCAAGCAACAATACCGGCCAGCTTAAATGGGGGAGTTACAGAAGCAGTTCAGTATTCTTTTTCATTTGATCGTAATGTTTCACTTTTAAGTTCTAAAGACCCACGTTATGTGTACAAGGGTATCTATGCTTATGACCTTGTTAGTAAACTATTTACCATAAACTACACTACTGTAGAGTTAAGAGATTTATCATGTTTTGAATGTGCTCCCTTAGCGACTTATCCTGCCACTTCTTTTGCTATTGATGATAGCTATAAGTCATTTGAAGTAACCGAAATGAGCAATGATTTTGTGAAAGCCAAAAGGCTTAGTGATGGGACAGAGTTAATATTTGATAGGAGAAGTACTTTTGCTCCGGTGGATGAGTAAGAGATAAAAGGTAAACATCGTGAAAAATATAAATATAACAACAAGCTTTTTCCTTCTTCTTTCAACAGTTTCTATTTTTGGGCAACAATCTACAAAAGATGGTTCACTTGGTCATTCAATACCATTGAGTTTACCTTCAGGTATAAACGGCATGACCCCAAAGGTGTCACTTTCCTATAATTCTAATAGCGAGAATGGAGTACTGGGGGTAGGGTGGAAGTTAAATGCTGCTCCTTTTATAAAAAGGGACCCAACTTATCAAGTAAGGTATAATGATGGCTATGATAGGTTTATTAGTCCACAAGGTAGAATCATTAAGAAAGATTTAACTACTGATGAGTATTATCTTGAAAATGATCCATATACTACCTTGAAATCTTCTGGTAATTGTGGAAGTGGCCCTTGTGATTGGGTACAAACACAGCAAGATGGAACTCGTTTGTATTATGGAACTAATAATACAACTGCCCAAGTTAGAGCTATTGGTAAAGGTGGCTCAGTTAGAGTATGGTTGCTTGCGAAAGTTGAAGACATTTGGGGTAATTACTATCAATATAGTTATTTTCAAAATGAAGGTGAGTATTATTTAAGGGAAATAATCTATGGATTAGGAAATGGTAATGATGTTTATAGAAGAGTCTTGTTTGAGTATGTTATTAGAACCGACAAAATTCAAAAAGTAACAGAAGGTACACCGGTTACCACAGCCTATTTACTTAATGAAATTAGAATACAGGCTAATTATAGTTGTACTTTAATTGTGTTTTGCTCTAGGGACTACACAACTAGAGTAAAACTTGATTATTCTATAGGTTTATATAATAAAAATTTCTTAAACAAAATTACCACATTTGCTAGCGATGATACAGAGATTTCTTCCCAAGATTTTGAGTACTCTAATGATTTCCAAGAAAATTTAACATCCATTTCAAGTGACAATAACCCAATTTTTTCAGCTAATAATACACAAAAACAAGTAACTGGAGACTTTAATGGTGACGGGAGATCTGATATTGCTTGGCGGCGAAGTTTTGAAGGGAAGTGGACTGTAAGCTATGGAGGTGGTGCCGTTGGAAGCTTTGGTGATGGAACCAATGACTTTAGAACATCAGATTACCTTAAAGTTTTAGTGGGTGATTTTACTTGTGATGGCAAAGATGATATAGCATGGCGTACAGTTAACCAAAGTTATTGGGCTATAAATCCAGGTGAAGGTCAGGCTAGATATAGTTTTATTATAGATAGTCATTTGTTTGAAGCATTTAATGATGAAAAGGTTGCTATGGTTGGCGATTATGATGGTGATGGGTGTGATGATATTGCTTGGCGAAGTAGTGGAAAAACATATTGGACAATTAATTATAGCAATGGGCATACAGAAGACCTTTCAGATAGTAGAACCGATTTTGATCCTAAAAATGGTAACCAGCTGTTGTTTTCTGGTGATTTTAATGGAGATGGCAAAACAGATTTAACTTGGCGACGTCAAGGCTGGGATAACTGGGTAGTTAATCTTGGTGGGGGAGGAGGTACTGTTTTAAGAGATGCACTTGGATATGATTTTTTTAGTATTTGGGGAGGAGCTACCTATGGAATAAGTGCTGACTTTGATGGAGATGGAAAAGCAGATATAGCATGGCGAAGTAGTGGGAAGAACAATTGGATTGTTAATTATGGAAACAGTACTTTTGCTAGTTATACGGATGTCGAACCATTTGAAAATTCCTTTGAATATTATATTACAGCAATTCATACCGGAGATTTTGATGGTGATGGAGTCAATGAAGTTGCATGGCGTTCAAAATCTATGACAAAATGGGTTGTAAATGACTTCAATTCTAATAGGGTTTTTTTGTTTGAAGATCTCAGGACAGACTTTAACCCTTCAGATAAAAACCAAATAAATGTAGTTGGAGATTTTAACGGTGATGGGATAACAGATTTTTCTTGGCGAAGAACATCATGGACATCATGGTTAGTAAATTCTTCAAGTGGTGATTTTACAATATATGATGGTAGTACTGCCTTTAATCCATTTGGATCTGCAATCAATGATATTCGTGATGACCAATATGTTACTACAGGTAACTTTAGCGGTAATGGAAAGACCGAGGTTACCTGGCGGGAGAATTTTACGGGAACTTGGAACATTAGCTCTGCTCCTGCAGTGTCGAATGAAAGTTTACTAACAAAAATCACTACTAATACAATTATTACTGACATAAAATATGCCTCTTCATTTAATACAGCACCGCGAAGTTCTCTTTGTGGGTATCCAGTAAAATGTCCATCAAAAGTATTGCATCTTGTTACAGGTATTACGAAAACAGACAAAGCTTTTCCAACTAGTAAACAAGAAGTAACTTATGGTTATGAAGACCTTTTAAGTGTTGAAAATGTTTTTGATAATGATTTTTATTGGAACTTATATCCTGATGTTAAGGTTAGTGCAACTTATGGTCAAACAATTCCTGGTGGTGGCCTAAAGCACTTTTTTGCAGTTGGAAAACTTGAAGGAAGGCATGCAAGGTTTAGAGGTAACTTTTTTGGTTTTAGAAAGTTGACTCAAACAAACATTCAAACAGGTGGTTTTACAGAAACAATAAATGAAGTCAATGATATTGATTTTGCAGGTCAACCCTTATCTAAAGTTGTCAAGGTTAATGGTATTGTAACTAGCGAAATTTTTTATGATTACAGCAATACACAAAAAAGCAACTCCTCTTACCTTGGTGCAGTTTGGTATGTACCACCAAAGGTTACTTTAAACAGTTATCAGGGCTTGACTGCGGCTCTTTTGAATTCATCAATTCAGGAGTTAGTAAGTGATGACCAATTTGGAAATCCGATAGAGACAAAAACAACGCTGTTAAATAGTGTAGGCTCAAGTGTTAGTGTCATTGTAGCGAGAAATACTTACAGTTATGGTGATACAGTTACAAGAACAGATGGGGGAAGTTTTACTATCAATGCAAGAGTTTTGTCACAAGAGGTTTTTGAAAATAGTACCGCTGGACAATTGTTATCACGCCAAACTTATGGTTATACAAATTTTGAATTAACACAAGCATGTGAATGGCTTGATAAATCTAAAAGTACATTAGGGGTTGATGTTAGCGAAGACAGAAACATTTGTGCATCGATGAGCTATGATGTTTTTGGTAATATAAAGACCACAACTAATGCAAAAGGGCAAACAGTTACTTTTGAATACCATAAGGATTATCCGTCATTGCCAAGCAAAATTACTTCAGAAGAAGTTAACGTACCACATGTTGTAGAGAAGAAGTATGATCCTTTTGGGTTGTATGTAATACAAGAAATTGATGAAAATGGTAAGAGCTTATTTATAGAATATGATAAATTTGGACGTAAATATCAAATCAAAAATAACGCTGGTGAGACTTTACAACAATTTAATTATAACGATAACAATAAAGGCACCCAAAGTTTTTATACAGAAGTCTTAGTAAATAAGGGTTCTGGCATTAATTCAGGTAGTTATTCACGTAAATATGTTGATGGTTTTGGGCGCACCTATAAAAAAGTATCTAAGGGAGTTACCGACGGTGGTGGTCAAACTGATTTTGTTAAAGAGTATAAATATAATTCTAAAGGTCAGCTAGAGTGGGACACCATTCATTATGTTTCTCCTAATGAAACAAACCCTGCAAAAACTTATTATTTTTATGATGCCCTAGGACGTGTTTATAAAAAAATATTTCCAGATGGCATAGAGACAAATGTTGCTTATGCTGCTAATGAAGTGACTGTAACTGATGCTAATGGCTCAATACACGTAACACGCTATGATACCAAAGGAAGAACTAAGGAAAAACTAGACAGAGTTACCACTTTGGGGACTTTAGGTTGGGCAAAAATAGCCTATACCTATGATGTGTTAGATCGTTTGGCACAAACAGTAGATGCTGATGGTAATATGACTTCAATAGAGTATGACTCTTTGGGGCGTAAAACTTTAATGACCGAACCAAATACCGCGACTGCTGGAAGTTGGGTGTATCAGTATGATGATGCTAATAATTTGCTTTATCAGAAAGACCCTAAGGGTCAGGTGATTACTTTTGATTATGATGCACTCAATCGTCTAGTTCAAAAAAACTTTATCACGACAGGTGATCCGTCAGTGGTTTATAGTTATGACCTTGGTTGTGCAAGTAACGGTAACGGAAATTTATGTAAGGTTGTTGATAGTACAGGTAGTATAGATTATGCTTATGATGACTATGGTAATATTAAATCACAAGTAAAAGCGATTGATGGTAAAACATTTACCTTTGCACTTGAGTACGACATTCAAAACAAACTGACTCAAACGACATACCCTGATGGTAGTAAAGTAGGTAATATATATTCAGAGACTAGTTACTTAAAAGAAGTACGCTTAAAAAAGTTTGATCAAATATGGGGGGCTCCTATTGTTACATATACTGGGCCTAAGTTAGAGGCTGGTAAGAACTGGATTTACCGTACGTTGGGAAATAATGTAGAAACTAAAATTGCTATTGATCGAAATACTCTTCGCCCTACTCAAGCTATTACTAGAAAGTTTACTGAAGCTTTAAGTGTGCGAACGTATGATGCAGTAGATTTAGATGATTACTCTATTGGGTATACAGCCACTGGTAATATTGAAACGATTACAGATGATCTTGATTCTAATCGCAGTCAAACATTTGTTTATGACGAACTTTATCGTTTAACTAAGGCAACAAGTACAATGTATGGTATCTTGAATTATGCCTATACCCCTGGTGGTAATTTAACTAAAAAAGGTGACTTGACTTTAAGTTATGTAGGCGCTTCATCGCAGGCGGTATCACAAACGAGCCATCCAATTTATGGCATAAAAAATTATTCATATGATGGCAATGGTAATATGAGTACTCGTCCTGATGCCAAAAGTGCAACCGTTCGAACTCTTGAGTATGATTCTGAAGATCGTTTAACCAAAGTTGTTGAAGCTGGTACGACAAAACATGAATACTTTTATGACCATGCTGGCTCTAGAGTAAAAAAAGTTAACAAGGTGACTGGTGACATCACGTATTCCATAAGCGGGTTATATGAGGTGTTAGTACCTGGTAGTGGTGGGGCAGAGGTTCATACAAAATATATCTTTGGCATGAATGGTGACCTTGTTGGTCAAATTGCTCGAGCTACTGACCCGATATTGGTTGCTGGTGTTGGTTTGACCACTAATGAACTTTTAGCTGATAGAGCTTGGGATGCTTTTCATGAAAAATCTTTTTTCTCTGATGGATTTAGTAATTTATTTAAGGCTTTGGTGGCCGAATATGAGGTTTATCGTAACAACATAAAGCTACACCCAAAAAGTCTAATCGCAAGAGCCCAAGATTACTTATTGTTAGCATTTGGTTTGACTATTATATTTCTTTTGTATTTTATATTAAGAGAAAAACGGAAAAATAAAGCTGAAAGAATAGTAAACTTAAACCCGTCATTTTTTCACAGGTTATCTCCTGTTGTTTTGTTTTTTGCAATATTCCAATTTGGCTTCTTAGGTTGTTCAGGTACTGGTACTCTTGACCCAGTACAACCTCCTGTATGGGGTGACCTTACTCCAATAACTTCTGGTCCTGCCAATATCGATCAAGTTCGTGACTCTTATAATGATTTAACTTTAGCTGGAATGCCACAATTAGGCGCACTGTTTTTTGTGCCTGGAGTTAACGGAAGTACTAGATTAATAACTAACAGCGAAGGTAAAGTGATTAGCAGGACTTCCTATAAACCCTATGGCGAAATTATAAAGAATGCAACCTATACCAATGGGCCTGATAACTTTAGGTATAAGTATACCGGCCAAGAACATGATGCAGAGACAGACTTAAGTTATTATAGAGCTAGATTTTATGATGCAAATTTGGGAAGATTCATTAGTGTTGATACTGTTATAGATGGAGGTGTTGGCAACAATGGTTTTAATCGCTATATGTATGTTGGTGGTGACCCCATAAAAAGAGCAGACCCTACAGGACATGGTCAATGTTTTTCGGAGGCCACAGGACAAGAAGAACCTTGCTCTGGCGAAGAGAACACACCTGTAGATGATAGTCCTACTGAAGACCCACCATATCCAAACTTAACAGATACAGTAACACCTGACGATACATTACCTGAACCTCTTGATGATACACCGCCTGCTAGAGGATTCTTACCTGGTAATACGGGTGTTGGTGTAGAGAAATCTACTGCAGAACTAGAATGGGAACGCACAGTATCTAAAGGCAAAAACTATGCAGAGCCTGTTAGTGTGAAATCATATGAGTCTACATATAACAATGGCCCACCAGGGACATTAATGGCACAAGCAGGATCAACATATGGCATCGATACTCCTCGAGAAAATAAAAGTAATTGGCCATTGTGGAAAAAAGGACTATCAGTTATTGTAGGAATTGGAGGAGCTGCTTGTTTATTTTATAGGCCATGTCGTGGTGGAGCATATCATTATTTCTTAAAAGCAACTCAATGGGTTAATGGTATAAGAGTTAGCACCCCTACTAAAGGGGGGTCGAATTTACTTCCAAATCTATTTAATGCTACAGGTGGACAGCAAGTTCGCCTGTTACCAAGTGCAAGTAAGCACTTTGCCGAGTTTCTAGGCCGTAGTCA
>Ga0316204_10010086_pt1 | contig 12303 bp, 8 predicted proteins | sample 6monrhotite_MG_2_FD_205661 | JGI IMG/M metagenome (GOLD analysis project Ga0316204, IMG submission 205661) | Microbial mat bacterial communities from mineral coupon in-situ incubated in ocean water Damariscotta River, Maine, United States -... | ecosystem: Environmental > Aquatic > Marine >...
CCACCCTTTCGCTCGACATGCTATAGTAAGACTATTCAAACCTCGAAGTATTTTCCAACACGAGACAACTGGATTGAAACGTCAATGGGATGAGATCGTCAATGGAAAACCGTAGCCAACCGACGCTAACAGCAGCTGCTCGCAAAATACTGCAAGCACGCCATCATGACCCGTTTGCCTACCTTGGCCTACACACAAGCCTGCATAACGGGCAACAACAGACCATTATTCGCGTCATCCTACCCAACGCGATCAGTGCTTCTCTAGCTGATCCGCGACAGGTATTCAATCGTCTTGATGACACACCCATATTTGAACTAGCGTTTGATGGCGAGATGACCTCCCAGCACTACATTATCGAATGGATAGACAACAATGGTGACACCTTTCAACACTACGATGCCTATCACTTTCCAGCACAGATAGCAGAAGTCGACCTCTCACTTTTTATTAAAGGTGAACAGCACAGTGCCGGCGATATTTTAGGTGCGCACCTCGTCACCATCGATAATATTAAGGGAGTGCTATTCGCTACCTGGGCACCCAACGCTGAACGTGTCAGTGTCGTTGGCCACTTTAACGACTGGGATAATCGCTGCCATCCTATGAGGGCTCGCGGTGCGTCAGGCATTTGGGAAATCTTCATTCCTGGTCTCAAAGCGGGCGATCAATACCAGTTTGAAATTCGCAATCACCATACTGGCGTGGCACAGCTAAGAACTGATCCCTATGCGCAACAACTGGCAGCTGATAATCCTGCCAATAGCGTCATCGCAACCCACAATGCATACCAGTGGCAAGACCAGCCGTGGATGGAACAACGAAAAAATTTCGATTGGCAGCACAAGCCGATTTCGATTTATGAAGTGCATCTGGATTCATGGCAGCGGGGCTCTGATGGTACATCACTAAACTATCAAACAATTGTCGAACAACTGATTGCATACGTCCTTAAGGCGGGGTTCACCCATATCAAGCTATTTTCAGAGTCACCTACGCAGTCGGGATCAGGTTTTTTTGCACCCGATAATCATCACGGCTGCGCAGATGATTTTAGATACTTTATCGACTACTGCCATCAACATCACGTCGGCGTCATCCTCAGTTGGCATATCGATAACCTACCACCCACTTACTCTGCACTTCAGGCCTTTGATGGCGAACATTTATATGAACAACCCAGGCACAACTCAAACACCTTTAATTACAGTAAAAATGGCGTCAGAAACTTTCTAATTTCGAGTGTGCTTTTCTGGCTCAACAGTTTCCACCTCGATGGACTAAATTTACGGACGTCCATCGCTATGCTCTATCAAAATGAGCGGCAAAATGACGATGCATTATCACTGCTTCGTGAAATCAATAACCTTGCATACCAACAGCATCCTGGCATTTTAATGATCGCTGAAGAGAAAACCGTCTGGCCAATGGTCACCACGCCAACGGCAGCTGGCGGGCTGGGGTTCAGCATGAAATGGAATATTGGCTGGCACCACGACACGCTAAAGTATCTCGCGCATGAAGCAACGGAACGCCACTCCCATCACGAAACACTGATCTTTAGCCAGAACTATGCGTTTAGTGAAAATTTTTTACTGCCCTTTTCACCACCAAGTGACACTCAAAATAAAACACCATTACTCCAGCAGATGCCAGGAAAAGAACCTCAGCGTTTTGCCAACCTACGCCTGCTCTATAGCTACATGTTTACACACCCCGGGAAAAAACTGCTCTTCATGGGGACTGAATTTTCCTCCAACGCTGAATGGAGCACCGATGGTTCACTACCATGGACGCTAACAGATAACGTGTTGCATGGTGGGCTATCTAAAATGGTCAGCGAACTCAACACACTTTATCGCGAAACGGAAGCACTGCATTATTACGACTTTGAGGAACAGGGCTTTAACTGGATTGAGCGCCATGACTCCAGTCAGTCACTCATCGTCTTTCAACGAAACGCTAAAGAAAGCAGCAGCATCGTGGCACTTAACTTCTCAGCCATCGCAAGAAACAGATACCGTATTGGCATCGAACACAACATAAACTACACAGAGATCTTTAATTCAGACTCGAAACATTTCGGCGGTAAAGACCAGCTCAATAGAGAGCATATTCCCGCTGAAACTATCCCCTGGATGAAACAACCTTTTTCACTCACCATCACCCTGCCGCCACTATCAGCGGTCATCATCAAACCGCTTTGAGCGGCTCACGGGTCAACCCTATGACCAAAACAATCCACTGAAGTAAAGCACACCCCACAACAACAACGGTAAAGACCACTGAAAAACCTGAGGCCTCTCAAGCGCAGGCAAAACCATACTCTTTTGCTGCGCGTTTTCCGCCCGCTCAACGACCGCACTAAAAACATTTGATGCGAGCTGACCGATGCTATCCAGACAGCGTGTAATCTGACCTTTTCCAGGCCGGTAAGAAGCAGTTATCGCCTGTGCCTCAGCCATGGCATCAAAAACCAGCATCATGCGTAAAGCCACTTTCTCAGCTCTCACACCAACCAACGTCAACGGACGTGCCAGGAAATAGATTGCCGCTAGTAGCTCATCTCGAGAAAGTGATCGCAGTAACAAATTAACGCTCGCAATCACCAATACCAGTGCGGCCACACGTAATAACCCACTCGACAGGCCTTCAACAGTGGGCAACCACCCACTCAATGCAGACCACTGAACAACTGGCGCCCCCGGTGTAAACCAGCAAAAAATAAACAAGATCGAGAACAGAAACCAGCGCATACGACGTAGCATCACTAGCGCAGAACGAAAATGAATACCACCATCTCGCAGGTAAAAAGACAGCAATATCAACGAAGAAATCAGCAATGCAGGGGCGTCAGGAAATGCAAGCATCGCCACAAAAACCAGAAAACTGACAATTAAAATAACAGGATGGAATTTCACCATGGTCTCACATTAAATGGCTGCGATGATGCCTAAGATCACAAGATGAATTGAAAATGTAGTTTACGCAATACGCTCGATCAATTCATTAGCATCTTTTTTCTGATCATCATTACCATCGTTCACAACTTCATCCAGAATGCCTTTGGCACTGTCATTATCCCCCATATCGATATAGGCCCGTGCCAGGTCTAGCTTGGTCCCCACTTCATCTTCAGCTGAAAATAGTTCGCTATCTTCTAGATCATCGAGGTTATCATCAAGAGAAGAGATTTCATCGCTAAAATCAGAAAGCCAGTCATCATCACTCGCCGGGGTATCAGAGGTGGATTCATCAAGACCTGCAAACAGATCATCTTCAATATCATCGCTATCCGCAATTGCCTCAACTGACTCTTCTACTTTATTCTCTGTGGTATTAGCATCGGGTGCTGAGGGTTGCTCATCGTCTAATACTAATTCATCCGCAGCTGATTCTAATGATGCCAAACCCGCTTCAAATTCCAGATCATCATTCGACTGCAACTCATCACTCGCCTCTGATACGACATCATCAAGATCCAGCTCATCTACAGCGGCAACTTCATCATTCGCCACTGTTTCAACAACAGCAGTGTCATCAATAAGCAGTTCATCGGAAGCTACGTCAAGGTTTTCATTAACACTAACATCGCTACCAAATTCATCAAGGCTCTCTTCGAATGATAGTTCATCCGCTACCTCTGAAACCTCAGACAGATTAAGGGAATCATCAATATCCGCTACAGAATCTAGCTCGAACTCGTTATCGAGCGCCTCGTCAACAACATCACTAATATCATCATTGCTGACAGTATTCGATTCTTTTTTCTGCGAACTCACATCAACATCGGCAACTTCATCACTCATCATATCCATTGCCGAGTCCAGGCTAGCCTCAAGCTCACCAAGATCGTCAAGCGCATCAAAAGCATCACCTAGTTCAGGCTCACCAAGCGAATCTAAATCCAAATCCAAATCCAACTCGCCAATCTCATCACTAGTGACATCAGAAAAAGGGTTTTCGCTTTCACTAACCGGCTCAACCTTTGTTGCAACGCCACTGTCAGACAACTCCAGATCACCAAGGTCCAGATCGCCGCCTAGGTCAGGCAAATCAATATCGAGTTCATCACTGATGCCAGTACTGCCCATCACAGCATCAACTTCATTATTAAAGAGTGCGCTGGTTGGGGCAATCTTCAGCCCCATCACCGCCACAGTTCGCCACGTATCGTTATCAATACCGCCTAACGATTCACGCAAGCTCTCTGCTTGCTCAATAAACGCATCTTTTTTGTCGCTTGCCGAATAAACCTCTAACAATTTAAGCTGAATATCATGACGCCCCGGCTCATTCTGAACCGCCTCACGTAATAACTCTTCTGCCTTATCAAATCGACGATATGCAAGATAGACATCCGCTTCAGCGATCGCATCAATCTCATCATCATCACTAACATCCATGCCACCCGAATTTGAGTATTCTGGAATAACATCATTTAGTACAGATTCAACCGCTTCATCACTAACACTTTCATCAACAGCCACCTCACTATCAGGTGTTGATGAGTAGTCGATTTCAGACAACTCTTCTTCGAAAGCCGCCATTTTACGGCGCCTGACAACCAGCGCTCCGATTACAAGCGCAACAACAGCAAGCCCACCTAATGCGATCATAGGATCAATACCACCGAGTAGCGATCCAAAATTTAACATCGAACCTAAATCACCCACCACGCTATCAATAACCGCTAGCACATCATCAATCATTGACGGTTCAACGGTAGGTGCAGGTGGCACAACAACCGGAGGAACCACCGCCTTAGTCGGTGTTTCAGCCGCGACAACATCAGTCTGAGCAGCATCATCCGCCTCAATAGCATCCGAAACTGCCGCATCATTTGAAAGCTCAACATCATCAGGCAAGACTGATGAATCATCATTCGCTGCTGATCCCGCAAGCACTTCAGGACTAACCTGCATCGCAGAAAGAGTGTCACCTTTAAGCGTAATCAAACGCTGCATTGAGGCTAACTGCCCCTCTAATGCAGAAAGGCGCTTGCGTAGCTCTTCATTTTCCTGACGGCTGACATCAACAGACTCCAGCGCAAATGCCAGCTCCTGCCTGACATCACCATCACTTGCACCCAGCTTGCTACCGGAACCCGACTGAGAGACGCTCTCTTCGGATGCCACAAGCTTCAATCTTGATTCCGTGTTCGCAGCCACGCCAGCGACACCTGGGCCATTTCGCTTAACCCCTAATGGGCGCTGCCCCGCAGCAAGAGCGCTATTATGTTTTGCATCAACCCACTGCTCATACTGAACCGCCGCAATACGCGCTGCCTCGGCAGAAGAAACTGCAGAAATAACTGTTGGATCTGAAATACGCAAAAAATACCCGGCTTTCAAGTCATTAATATTTTGATTATCAAAAGCCTCTGGGTTCTCTTTGAGCAACGCGATCATGACCTGCGGAACAGTCACGCTCCGATCAGGCCTCATCTCGGATGCAATTTTCCACAAAGTGTCCGTTCTTTTTACTGGGCCGTATCTGATTTCGCCACTATCAGCAACCGAAACAGTACTTGCACGCGGTGAGAATCGAGGCGCTTCGCGCGCTGACGCAACATCTGGTGCTACCGAACCGCTATCAGGAGCTGGTGTTGATGCATCTGCAGGAGATGCTGCATCCTCAAACAGCGGTATATCAAGTGCGGCAGGCCGTTCATCAACCAAAACAGGTGGGTCCAGTAGCAATGTGTATTCACGCAGTGCACGACCACTTGGCCAGTTCGCTTCTATAATAAAATCAAGAAATGGCTCTTTTACTGGCTCATGCGAGGTAATCTTAAGGTAAGTATCCCCGTTAACGCGTTTCGCAACTGTAAACTTAAGCTTCGTCAAAAAAAACGGGCGTTCAAGACCCGCCTTATCAAAGGCTTCTTTAGATGCAATCTTAATAACAATATCTTCGACGTCAGTGTTGCCTACCGACAGTAAGCTAATCTCGGCATCCAAAGATTGATTAAGCGCTGAATGTAAATTGATCTCGCCAAGACCAAGTGAAAAACTATTAACCGGTAATAACAATAAAAGCATGGCGCATAGTTTTGCCAAATCCTTCGTTAGTCCAGAAAACATTCCTTCTCCTTTTCGTCTAAACATCATCTCCGCACCTTAAAATACAATCGTTTCTAGATTGTTAACGGCAGCTATTCGCAGAAACTCACTAATTTATATAATCATTGATTAAAATTTCTGCAATTTGCACGCTGTTTAATGCCGCACCCTTGCGAACATTGTCGGCAACCACCCATAAATTCAAACCTCGAGGGTGTGAAATATCTTCACGAATCCTTCCAACATAAACAGGGTCAGTACCCACTGACTCAGTCACTGCCGTCGGATAACCGCCATTTTCACGCTCATCTAACACCACAACCCCGGGTGCATCCTGAAGTGCGGCAGTTGCATCATCGACAGAAATCTTCTTTCTGGTCTCAATATGGACCGCTTCAGAGTGCCCGTAAAAGACCGGAACTCTAACAGCTGTTGGGTTAACCACGATATCGTCATCACCAAAGATTTTTTTAGTTTCCCATACCATTTTCATCTCTTCTTTGGTATATCCATTTTCCATGAATACATCAATTTGCGGCAGCACATTAAAAGCGATCTGCTTTGGATAGACCTCAACTTTAACCTCCTGGGTATTCAATAATGCAGCCGTCTGTCCTGCCAACTCTTCAATTGCCGACTTACCACTACCGGAAACTGCCTGATAGGTACACACATTAATACGTTCGATTCCAACCAGATCATAGATAGGTTTCAGCGCCACCAACATTTGAATAGTGGAGCAATTTGGATTGGCGATGATATTGCGGTTTTTATACTCAGCCACCGCCTCGGGATTAACCTCAGGCACAACTAGCGGGATGTCATCGTCGTAACGAAAGTGCGAGGTGTTATCGATCACCACACAGCCTGCCGCACCCGCGATCGGCGCATACTTAGCCGAAATATCACCACCTGCTGAAAAAAGTGCCACCTGCACCTTTGAGAAATCAAAGGTATCCAGATCTTCTACTCTGATGTGCTTGCCTTTAAATTCGACGCGTTTACCAGCTGAGCGGCTGCTCGCCAATGGGTATAAAGTATCTACCGGGAAATCACGTTCAGCCAGAATCTCGATGATGGTTTCACCCACCGCGCCGGTCGCACCCACAACGGCAACATTGTACTTTTTACTCATCACAGTTTTCCTTACGCTTGTCTTTTTAAATAGATTGCTTTGTTTCGTGGCTGAATACTAATTCAGTGCCGCAACAATGGCATCACCCATTTCACTGGTCGATGCCTTACGAGAACCTTCTGTATAAATATCTGCTGTGCGCAACCCTTCATCTAGCACGCTATTAACGGCCGCTTCAATACGGTCCGCCATTGCCACCTGATTCAATGAGTAACGCAATAACATCGCAACCGATAAAATCGTCGCAATTGGGTTTGCAACAGCCTGCCCCGCAATATCAGGTGCAGAACCGTGAATCGGCTCATACATCCCTTTACCATTGGCATCAAGTGACGCCGATGGCAACATACCGATAGAACCGGTTAGCATTGCGGCGCAATCTGAGAGGATGTCGCCAAACATATTGGTGGTGACCATCACATCAAACTGTTTTGGCGCACGCACCAGCTGCATCGCAGCGTTATCGACATACATATGACTGAGTTCAACTTCTGGATACTCTTTTGCCACACGTTCCATCACTTCGCGCCACAGTTCGGTACATTCCAGCACGTTCGCTTTATCGACTGAGCAGACACGTTTATCACGCTTCATCGCAATCTCAAACGCCGAGCGGCCGATGCGCTCAATCTCAGACTCTTTATAGATCAGCGTATTGAAGCCCTGTTTCTCGCCATTTTCCAACGTACGAATACCACGCGGCTGACCAAAGTAGATGCCACCGGTCAATTCACGCACGATCATAATATCGAGCCCTGAGACCACTTCCGGTTTCAGTGTCGATGCGTCCGCCAATTGCGGATAAAGAATCGCAGGACGCAGGTTCGAAAACAGTTCCAGATTGGCGCGCAAACCCAGCAGCCCTTTCTCAGGACGTACCGCGATATCGAGTGATTCCCATTTATGACCACCAACCGCACCCAACAGAATCGCATCACAGCCCTTTGCTTTTTCAAGGGTCTCATCCGGTAATGGAGAACCCGCCGCATCGTAAGCCGCGCCACCCACCAGCCCATGATCGAGCTCGATATCAAGCCCGTGATTCGCCTGCAGTGCCGCTAGCACTTTCACTGCCTCTGCAACAATTTCCGGCCCGATGCCGTCACCAGGTAAAACCAGTATTTTTTTAGTCATTGCTATTCTTCCACGCTAAAAATTAATCATATCTAAATTAGAACTTGTCATTGCGAGCGGACCCAAAGGAAGTGCCCCTGGGGTAAAGCGACGCAATCTCCTGCTAATGGCCTACACTGGGCCAGGAGATTGCCGCGCCGTCCCTCCTCGCAATGACGACTACTTAAACGTTTGTTTTTTCAAGAAGCAAACAACCACGGCGCTTCTTGCTTTCGTTTCGCCTCGTACTCACGTACCGCGTCGGCATGTTGCAGGCTCAAAGCAATTTCATCGAGCCCCTGTAACAGGCACTCTTTACGAAAGTTGTCGATCTCAAAGGTCATCGTCTCACCACTCGGCAAGGTAACATGTTGTGCCGCCAAATCAACCTGCAAGCGATAACCTTCATTGGCATCAATCTCTTTAAAGATGCGATCCACCTCATCCGCACTCAGTGCAAACGGCAGCACACCATTTTTAAAACAGTTGTTATAAAAGATATCCGCAAAACTCGGCGCGATCACCACCCGAATGCCGTAATCGAGCAGTGCCCATACCGCATGTTCACGTGATGAGCCACAACCGAAGTTATCACGTGCGATCAGAATCTGCGCACCGCTAAAGCGTGGCTGGTTCAATGTAAAGTCAGCGTTAACCGGACGCCCGCTACAATCCTGGTCGGGTTGACCCACATCGGTATAACGCCATTCATCAAACAGATTCGGCCCAAAGCCACTGCGTTTGACTGATTTCAAAAACTGCTTGGGAATGATCGCATCGGTATCGACGTTGGCGCGATCGATCGGCACCACTAAACCATCTAATGTTGTAAATGCATCCATTGTTACGCCTCCTTCCCTTCAGTTTTTTCAGCTTTTATATATTGCGCGACGTCAACAAAATGACCGGCAATCGCCGCCACTGCCGCCATAGCAGGACTCACCAGGTGGGTACGCCCACCCTGCCCCTGCCGCCCTTCGAAATTACGGTTCGAGGTCGAGGCACAGTGTTCTCCGTCACCCAGTCGATCCGCATTCATCGCCAGGCACATTGAGCAACCCGGTTCGCGCCACTCAAAACCCGCCTCGATAAAGATCTTATCCAGCCCTTCCGCTTCGGCCTGTCTTTTCACCAGACCAGAACCCGGCACCACCAGCGCCTGATTCACCGTCTCAGCCACCTGACGGCCATTGATCACCGCCGCCGCATCGCGCAGATCTTCGATACGTGAATTAGTACACGAACCGATGAAGACCTTATCAAGTTTGATATCCGTGATCGCCTGACCACCTTCAAGCCCCATGTAAGCGAGCGCGCGTTCGATGTTGCCACGCTTCACGCTATCCGCCTCATCTTCAGGGCGTGGTACTGAGCCGCCGACTGGTAACACCATTTCGGGCGAAGTACCCCAGGTCACCTGCGGTTCAATGGTTGCGCCATCAATAATCACCGTTCGGTCAAACTCGGCACCGTCGTCGCTGTGCAGATCGGCCCAGGCAGCCTTCGCCTGCTCCCATTGATCAGGCTTCGGCGCATAGGTACGGCCGCGCACATACTCAATCGTCTTTTCATCAACCGCCACCATCCCGGCGCGCGCACCCGCTTCAATCGTCATATTGCACAGGGTCATGCGTCCTTCAATCGACAGCGCACGCACCGCCTCGCCGCCAAATTCAATCGCATAACCAGTGCCGCCTGCGGTACCGATCTCGCCGATGATCGCCAGCGCCATGTCTTTGGCTGAGACGCCGTCACGTAATTGGCCGTCGACCTGCACTAACATGTTTTTCGACTTCTTCTGGATCAGGCACTGCGTTGCCAATACATGCTCGACCTCTGAGGTGCCGATACCGAATGCCAACGCACCCAATGCACCGTGAGTCGAGGTATGAGAATCGCCACACACTACTGTCATCCCCGGCAAAGTCGCACCTGATTCTGGGCCGACCACATGCACGATCCCCTGACGCGGATCATCCATCTTGAATTCGGTCAGCCCAAACTCCTCGCAGTTGTTATCCAGTGTCTCAACCTGAATCCGCGCCACCGTCTCTTCGATCCCTTTGCTGCGATCGGTGGTCGGCACGTTGTGGTCTGGCGTCGCCAGCACAGAATCCACTCGCCACGGTTTACGATCCGCGATGCGCAAACCCTCAAAGGCCTGCGGCGAAGTCACCTCATGCACCAGATGTCTGTCAATATATAGAACACTCGCGCCTTCATCTGTTTCACGAACCTGATGTGAATTCCACAATTTATCATATAACGTATTGTTTGACATTGCTTTACCTCCAGCCTATTGACGCCCTCAGCGGCATCACTCATCAATCAGTGCAGGCAATATACGCCGATCCAGTTCATTAATCTAATTCATCTTTTTCATGCATTGCATTCCAATAAGGAATAGATAAAATACCCTGATGAACATCTCAGACCTCAAGGCTTTTGTTAGCGTCGCACAGCACCACTCCTTTTCGCAGGCCGCCGAGCAACTGCACATCACCCAGCCCGCCATTAGCAAACGGATTGCAGCACTGGAAAGCTCACTTGATGCACGGCTATTTGACCGTATTGGGCGTAGCGTCAAACTCACCACCGCCGGTAGCGCCCTGCTACCGCACGCCAGGAAAATCCTGCTCGAGGTGATAGACAGTCAACGCGCCATCCGCAATCTCTCCGGCGAGGTCAGTGGTCAACTTAGCATCGGTACCAGCCATCACATCGGACTACACCGACTACCTAGTGTGCTCAAATCATTCAACCAGACCCATACCGCGGTTCAACTCGACCTCCATTTTCTCGACTCAGAAGCAGCGTGTCGTGAAGTCGAACAGGCCAACCTTGAGCTCGCCGTGGTGACATTGCCGCCACTCGATATCGATGAAAATCACAGCGCGCTCACGCTCATCCCGATCTGGCATGACCCGCTGGTGCTGGTCACCTCTCACGATCACCCACTCTGTGCTCTGCCTCAGATTAGCGACACAGACCTTTTAAAACACACCGCCATCCTGCCGTCACACGGCACATTTACACGTACCCTGATTGACCAACATTTCAAACAACAGACGCAACCACTCGAAATCAACCTTGAGACCAACTATCTCGAGACGATCAAAATGCTGGTCTCGATTGGCCAGGGGTGGAGCATACTGCCAGAGACACTCATCGACGAGACGCTGCATCAGCATCAGGGACACTTGTCCGCACAGCGCACCCTCGGCATCGCGCATCACCAGAAACGAACGCTTTCTAATGCCGCACAGGCATTTATCGAAGCCTGCAAAATCAATGTACAAAAGTCTAATTTAGATTAATTAAATTAAATAAGTCATTGTTAAATAATTATTTTAACAATAAAAACTCACTCCCAACTATATCCAAACTAAACTCAAAGCCACTTTCGCCGATGGCCATCTAACAGCCAAGCACAGCGAACCAGCATGAAAAAAATTGCCGCCCTATTCTTTGCCGCACTATTTATTTCCACAACAGCCGACGCCCAAATCTATAAATGGGTCGATGCTGATGGCAAAACACACTACAGCCAGTCACCACCACCTAAAAAAGCCAATGTAGAAACAAAACAACTCTCCCCCGCTGTACGCCAGGCATCGCGCACAAAAAAGATCGTAAGCAATGAAGTTAATAGTAAATATTGCAGTGCAATCAAAAAGTTTGCCATCAATGTCAGCAAAGCAATGCGACGCGGTGTGCCCGCCAGCAGCGTCAATAGCGCCACGCTTGATGCCAACGAAGAACTTAAGCGTACCCTCGGTACCCGCGCCCCCATCATCAAACAGATTGTCTCATTTGTTTACGGCTTCAAACACACCCAAATGTCATCATTCAAGATTGGAGACTTAGCACATGGCCAGTGTTTGAATGGTGCCTACGGGCGCGGCACTGCAGAGCACAAGCGCTCAGGTCGAAGCGCCGGCACAGGATGGGTAATAGATGGTAATTATATCGTAACAAATCATCATGTTG
>Ga0316204_10010087_pt1 | contig 12303 bp, 12 predicted proteins | sample 6monrhotite_MG_2_FD_205661 | JGI IMG/M metagenome (GOLD analysis project Ga0316204, IMG submission 205661) | Microbial mat bacterial communities from mineral coupon in-situ incubated in ocean water Damariscotta River, Maine, United States -... | ecosystem: Environmental > Aquatic > Marine >...
GCAAGCATTACAATAAAAAGCGGCTTGATAAGGTGAGTAAATTTCATGTTGATCGTCCCCGATGCATTAATGTTCGTTAATATGTTCTATTAACAGGAAATTAGCAACGGGATCCCTAAGTGTCAAGCTAATACCCCAAATAGACGATGTTTCTTTTACTAGTGTGAGTCACTTCCTCTTTGCCAACAGCCCTATAAATACGCTATTCTTTCGCCCCCTCAACCTCAATTCTTTTTTAAGGTATGCATATGGCTGACTCTATAAAGGTTTACCACAACCCTCGCTGCTCAAAATCTCGACAAACAATGGAACTGTTATCAGAAAAAGGCGTGCAAACTGAAATAATAGAATATTTAAAGACACCACCTAACAAACAAGAACTGAAAGAAATTCTGAGCATGCTAGACCTGCAGCCCAGACAGTTAATGAGAACACACGAAGCGGAATATAAAGACAATAATTTGGCTGATGAGTCCCTTACTCAGGACCAACTGATTGATGCCATGGTAAAATTCCCAAAAATAATTGAACGCCCAATCGTTGTATGCAATGGCAAAGCAGCTATTGGCCGTCCTCCTGAATCTGTGCTCGAGATCCTATAATATGTCTGAAGTATTAGTACTCTATTACAGCCAGAGCGGTTCAACTGCTGAAATGGCCAGAACCATTGCCCGCGGCATAGAAGAAGTGAGTGGCATGCAGGCACGTCTGCGTACGGTACCCGCAGTATCAACGGTGTGTGAGGCCACCGAGGCCCCCATTCCTGAAACAGGCGCACCCTATGCGGAACTTCACGATTTAGAAGAGTGCTCTGGCCTCGTCCTTGGCAGCCCAACACACTTTGGTAATATGGCAGCCTCTCTAAAACACTTTATTGATGGTAGCGGAAGCCTGTGGATGTCCGGCGCGATGATTGGCAAGCCCGCCGCTGTATTTACATCAACCGCCAGCATGCACGGCGGCCAGGAGTCGACGCTATTAAGTATGCTGGTGCCACTGCTACACCACGGCATGGTACTGATGGGTTTACCCTATAGTGAAGCTTCACTACACCAAACTACTACCGGCGGTACGCCCTATGGAGCAAGTCGATTAAATAATAATGACAACGCCCCACTGGATGAACACGAAAAGGCACTGTGCATTGCACTCGGTCGCAGAGTCGCAGAGACTGCGCAAAAACTCGAAACAACCCAATAAAGATCCCATGAATAAAATACTGCTCGCTAGAACACTTACATTACTCGGCTTTTTTGGCCTTATGACATTTATCCCATTATGGCATCTGGTTATTGTACCGATTGAAGCCAAGTTTGTGTCTATGACGCTATTGATACAGGTTGGCCCCTTGCTATTTCCGCTACGCGGTATCTTACATGGGCGGGTTTACACCCACGCATGGTCCATGTATCTGGCGCTGTTTTATTTCGTTTGTGGAATTTGGTATGCGGGCGATATCAGCACACGAGGTTTTGGCATTGGCTTTAGCAGCTTAAGTGTCGTATTTTTTATTGGCACCATGCTCTATACGCGCTTTCAAGGCATGGCTGAAAAAGCCTTACGTGAAGCAGAATCCAATTCTGAAAGTTAAATACCAATTTCGTTGATACAAATTAATTAGCTTTGCTTAATTGATCTGTGTCAGAACTCCTTTGAGTAACAGCGATAACCTATACTACAGCTAAGTGCTAATCGACATTTTTGGAGCATCACCATGTACACTCTCAGCGAATTAAAAAAACAGAATCAGGAAATTAGTGATTTAGCTGATGTACTGGATGTATTAATTAATGACAAGCGCCTGATTAGTAACCCTTTTGTGTGTGATTTAGTTAGCCGCTTCAATGAAAAGGTGTGGATGCACCTGGTATTTGAAGACAACTCACTTTACAGCGAGCTTGCCAAACACCATAACCCAGATATAAGCGAGCTAGCTGAAAGCTTTCACACTACGACAAAAGCCATAAGAAAAGAATTTTCTGACTATGTAAAACTCTGGTGCAAGGCATCCGGTGCCGACCATCATCAACAGGCGTTTTGTGAACAAACACCTGAAATACTGCTTAAAGTAAGACAACGTATTAAATTTGAAACTGAAAAAATGTTCCCTCTGGTTGAATCCGCTGAGCCATCAACAACAGACTAGGGCTCAGACACTCACCTGAAACAGGTAAAAAAATAGGCCTGCGATTCTGTATATTTACAGCTAAACTCATATCAGCTCACTACAGATGAATAGAATGTTTACCCATTTTCGCTACCTGCTATATATTCTCAACGCTACGTTACTGATATCACTCAGCACGCTCGCTTACGCCTCTGATTTGCAAAAAGAAATTCGCATGAAGCAGGAAATTATTGACTACATCATGGATGGTGAAGCGATCATGTTAAACGATGCGGTAGCTCAGCATGATTTTTTATCGATTTATACTGAATCGACCGTGAATACACCAAAGGGCGCTGTCATCATTATGCACGGACGAGGCCATCACCCTAACTGGGCAGAAGTCGTTCACCCATTACGCACCGGATTACCCGAATTTGGCTGGCACACTTTATCAATACAGGCTCCCGTACTCGACAATGATTCAAGTTTTTATGACTACCTAGAAATTCAGGAAGAGACACGCCCACGTATTGAATCCGCCATCGCATATTTACAAAAACAAGATATTAAGAACATTGTGTTGATTGCGCATAGTTGCAGCGTACACATGGCCATAAACTGGTTACATAAACACCCCAACGGTGGAGCAAATGCATTTATTGGCATAGGCATGGGATCAACAGACATTGGCCAACCCATGCTGGAAGCCTTTCCATTACAGGATATAAAGATACCCGTATTAGATATTCGTGGTGAGTACGATTACCCTGCCGTTATTGCAAAGGCGCCTCAACGATTAAAAAGAATGCAACAGGCCGGCAATTCCAAATCCGCTCAACGCGTCGTTGCAAAGTCTGATCATTATTTTACTGATCGGGGTGATGTTCTATTAACTGAAGTAGCCGATTGGCTGAATACTCTCTAAAAACAACCCCCTCTGAATCAGGAAACCTGTCGATGGCCATTTTTTAGGCTAGTAAATCCAGGTTAACTGAAAACTATATCTATTTTTTATACTACCCACCACATCCTGTACAACAGCATGACTCTCATTTGGTGCAGTCACCGTTCTATCAATATAATTAAATGCCAATTTCATTTTCCGTGAAAAATGGTACTGGACACCATACGTCATGGTTTTAATATCCCGTGCATCGCCATCTGTCCACACAACGCCATCTGTTTGATTCAGCAGTTCATGCTTATCCCATCGAATCATCGTCTCCCATTTGGGTGTAACGAAGTATCCATAATCAATGCTTAGCGCCTGAGATTTGTTGCCATCTTCTGCAGCAAACATTAAATCACCGCCTTTAACGGCACCCGCAGGACCCACAAAAACCATGCCATCGGCAACCATAAACTCAACATCAAGTCGTTGCCGATTATCCAGACCAAACAATTTCCCCTGCCCTCTGGCACCTATACCATACCGCTGACGATCGTATTCCTGCTGTATGGGATCTGATTCAAACACCCTTACGCCATTTTGTAACCAGACATAATATTTAACACCATGCTTCCAGGGCCCTTTGCCACCTGGCAAGTCTTTTTCAGCTGAGAGATAGTAGTATTGTTCAAGCGGGTCTTGCGCACGACTGGACTCATGAATGCCTGTACCCCGGCCCAGCATAACGGCATAAGTGTAATCCCACTCATCTCGTTTAAAGCTATCAAAGACCTGAACCCCCCAGTCTCTGGCACCATTAAAACCCTGACTCTCAGTAACCGGCGTACCAATCGAGCCATTAATACCTCCGCTTGGCGATGCCCTGCTATTTCCCGTAGCAAACCGCTCCAGACTTTCTCGTGCAGCAAAATCAGTAAACTCTATATAATCCTGAGCAACAATTCCCTGATATGTTTCTTCTAGTCCTGGCGTTTTAAACAGACCGAAACGCAGCCTCGCTCCTTCAATATGGTTGAACGTGATACTGAAATGATCTGGTGCAATCTGGCGTTCGCGATCACCCAAAAAATCATAGGTTAAAAGATTGGGTGCTAACTCAGTCAAAACAAAGTAGTTCATCTTTTCAGTGAATTTATTCTTCGCCATCCCCGTAAAATTTCCACGCACACCAGCCCTTGCGCGCCTAAAGTGAAACTTACTATCATCTTCAAACCAGGGAGCTATAGTCGTTGGTACTGCCGCTTTACCCGCATTGGGTCCCAGACTAATTTCATCACTCAGATCCTGAGTATAACTTGGTTGCATAAATATAAACGGACGGTGAGTAACTTTAGCCGGTTCGGTACCCTGCAACATCAACCAGTTAACAGAATAAACCGAGGGCGACTGAACAAGCAGGAAAAGCGTAATCAAAAACTTTATATGTGAATGAGTAATCGATAACATTTTGAGGCCTATATTAGATTAACAACGAGTTGTTTAATAATGGCTGAATTAATAACTCCGTTAAATTGTAGTCCATATATTTCACGGCATTACCCTAAACACATTCACCCACTCTACATGCAGATTTAATCTGGTGCATGTTCCTTATAACACCTATACTCACAAGCATTGCAGGTTAATTACTCACCCCTTTCAGTACGACTGATAAATCACCAAGAAGTTATTTTCGGAGAGGTAAGAATGGAAACCAAATCAATATTTTTTACTCTTTTCTTATTCTTCACTTTCAACAACCCTTGTTCCGCTAGTACCGTACTGCATATATCCACCGGATTTACAGCACCTGTTTCTGATTTCTATCGCAATGTCTTAGCAGAAGCCGATAAAAGAATGGACGAGATCTCGATCAAATTTGAAGCTTTGCCGGCTGAGCGCTCTCTCGTTCTCGCCAATCAGGGTATAAACGATGGCGAATGTTGTCGTATTCCTGCGGTTATAGCATCTGAATACAGGAATTTAGAACCTGTCGATATAAGTTTTTTTAAGGCCAAGTTTAGCGCTTTTAGTAAAAATCAGAACATAAAAATCAGCGCTTTTAAGGACCTTAAGCCTTACTCAGTTGGCACAGTAAAGGGATGGAAAATAGCCGTCATAAAAGTAAACGAAGCCAAACCTCGCGAAGTACATATTGTCACTACACCAGACCAGCTATTTCAGATGCTCCAGCAAGATCGAATTGATTATGGCATCGTTGGTTATTTGAGCGGCCTGCAATCTATTCTAAACGTCCATGCAACAGACGTACGCGCTATCGAACCACCGCTAATTGAAAAACAACTTTACCTGGTTCTGCACAAAAAGCATAACGCTCTTATTCCTCTGTTCAATAAAACGCTAAGTGAAATGATTGAGGATGGTTCAATTGAAAAAATATACAATGAACTCGTCCAATCACTCACGCCAAATATAATGAGCAATTAACTTGAAGCGTTTCAAAGGAAAAATTTCAAAATTATTAGTACTCTATATCGTACTTTTTAGCTCTGTTGTAACGCTTGTTCTCACAGCCATACAGCTACGGATAGATTACAATCAAGGGGTTAGCAATTTACACCAACACATTAACCAAATTGAACTAACCAATATTGCATCTATCACACAATCTGTGTGGACTATCGACAATCCGTCAATTCAAATCCAACTTGATGGTCTTATACGCATAAGAGACATTATATTCGTTGAGATAAAAAATGAAGATGGAAAACTAATCGCTTCTTCTGGTAACACTTCTACACAGAACACCATCGAGAGACAAATGCCAATAGTGCATTTATATCGAAATAAGAAAACACCGCTTGGCACATTAACGGTAATCGCTACAAAAGATTACATATACCAACAAATGATCGATACTGTAATAACTATCATGGTATCCCAAGCCATTAAAACATTTTTAGTTAGTATTTTTATATTGGTACTATTTTATTACCTGGTAACCAGACACCTGCAAAAAATATCAGAGCACTCAGATAAAATTGAATTAACGAAAAAACCAATAAAATTAAAATTAGATCGAAATAAATACAACTCTATTGAAAACGACGAACTCGAAATCGTCATTAACTCGATAAATAAGATGTCAAATAATGTATACCAGACATACATTGACCTAATTGAAAAAGACGCAAAATTCGGCGCCATATTTGATTCACTATCTGATGCTGTGGTTATCACCGATATTAATCGAAAAATAATACAAGTTAATCACGCATTCAATGAAGAATTCGGCTATTCAAATAAAGAATTAAAAAACAACACGACACAAATTATATACGCCAATCCAGATGAATTCCTCACACAGGGAAAAAAACGCTACAACGCAAAAACAAAGAATGAAATTTCAGTGTATGAAATAGAATACCGCCGTAAAGATGGCTCTACATTCCCTAGTGAAACTATGGGAGGCGCTATTAAATTACCCGATGGATCCCACATTGGTTACATTGGTATCATCAGAGACATCACAGCCCGCAAGCTGGCTGAAGCGGAAACTGCTCAACTGCAAGAACAGATACAACAGTCGCATAAAATGGAAGCCATTGGACAATTAACGGGAGGTATCGCGCATGACTTTAACAATATCCTCTCAAGCATTTTAGGCTATGCAGAATTAAGCAAAGACGTACTACGCAACTCCGGTGAGGAGAAACTTTTAAAATATATTAACAATATTGATAGCGCAGGAAAAAGAGCACGCGATCTGGTTGCACAATTACTTACATTTAGTCGAAGCGGCTCTAGCAAGCCTCAACAAATTGATCTTGAAGCTTTAATAAACGATGTCATTTCACTCATCACTCCGACCATGCCGTCTAGCATCAAATTAACGAAAGAAATAGCACCTGATACACCTCATGTCTTAATGGACGACACTCAAATGCATCAAATATTGATGAACCTGTGTATTAACGCGCGAGATGCTATGGATAACCACGGCCAACTCACTATAAAACTCAGTCATGAAAATAATGTGGACGGCAGTTGTAGCTCTTGCAAAAACCATATACAAGGACAATATGTAAAATTAACCGTTGAAGATACAGGCACCGGTATTCAACAAAATATTTTAGAAAAAATATTCGATCCTTTCACAACAACTAAAGGCATAGGAAAAGGCACCGGCATGGGGCTTTCTGTTGTCCATGGTATTTTACACAAACACAACTCGCACATCATCGTTGACACTGTTACTGACAAAGGAACTTGTTTTCACTTACTTATCCCACCTATTGAAAACACAGTTATCAAACAAACAATTCCAGCGACTACTGATACCGAAACAAGAACACTCCTCAATGACAGCAAGAACAAGCGCATACTAGTCGTTGACGATGAAGCATCCGTTACAGAATTCATGCAGGATTTTTTACAATCGCAACACTATATTGTTACAACGACAACTAGCAGCAAACAGGCTATTGAGCTATTTAGAAATGCAAACACTGAATTTGATTTAGTGATAACAGATCAAACCATGCCAGAGATGACAGGCGATAAACTCGTAAGAGAATTACTCGATATAAATCCGCATATTCCAGTCATTTTATGCAGTGGCTATAGCGAAACAATAGACGAAAAAAAGGCTCTAGAGTTAGGATGCGCACAGTTTTTAATGAAACCCATAAGTAACACAGCATTACTACAGGCTATACGAGAAACACTATCAAGCTAGTGCAATGAAATGAATAGAAATACTTATTCTGAAAGCACCGTTTTAACAAAGGGTATTGTTAGGCGACGATGCTGCTGTAGCTGTGCCTTATCCAGGGCATCCAGCATTTCAAACAGATCGGCCATATCACGGTTATAATTATTCAACAAATAGCTGGCAACATTATCCGCAAGCTCAAATCCTCGTGACTCTGCCCGTTGCTGTAATGCTTCACATTTTTGCGCATCATTTAGCTCGAGCAATTTAAACACCGCCCCCCACTGCAGACGTGAGGTCAAATCTTTCAATTGAACACCTATCTCTGAAGGTGGCTGATCAGCTGTGAAAATTAATTGTTTATTATTTTCTCTAGCACGATTAATTAAATCAAATAAGGCCTCTTGCCAGTCAGCTCTATTCTGCAAAAGCTGTATATCGTCTATACAACAAACATCCATTGCTTCCTGCCCCTGAAACACTTCGGGTGAATACTCTATGAGCTGCTTTAATGGTAGATAACTAATGCTTTTATTCTGTAGCGCAAGGCTCTGACACAAGGCCTGTAATAAATGTGTTTTACCCGTGTTATGTGCACCCCAAATATATAGCTGTTTTTCTGCTGCTAAATTCGGACTTTTCAATAAGTCGATGAGTAATTTATTTTCACCATTTACAATATTGTTAAAGGTATAGCTGTCCTTTAACTGCAAATCTAAGGTCAATTGGGTGTACATGAATCAGTAGAAACCACTAAGAAATATCATTAAAAATTGCGCTGGATTTATATTCATCATGCATATGACGAACCAGCACAGCCAATACAGCCGCGACAGGAAGCGCCAGCAAAATACCAACAAAACCAAACAACTGCCCACCAGCTAATACTGCGAATATTACCGCAACAGGATGTAAGCCGATTTTATCACCGACCAATAAAGGCGTGAGTAACATACCTTCTAATGCCTGACCAATACCAAACACTATAAAAACAGGTATTAGCATCATTACATCTTGCGTCTGCAATAAAACAGCAATACTCGCCGCAAGTATGCCAACAATAAAACCTAAATACGGAACAAAGCTTACCAGCCCTGCCAACATACCGATTAACAATGCCAGCTCTAAATTGATAAACCATAAACCACAGGAGTAAACTATTCCTAGTACCAACATAACCATAAACTGGCCGCGTATGAATGCAGCCAAAACATCATCGGATTCTTTAGCCAGTTTTGCAATGACAGGCTGCGACTTTCTTGGCAGCAACTCATCAATACGGCTCACTAACTTATCCCAATCGCGTAACAGGTAAAACGTCACTACAGGTATCAGCACCAGATTCGCTAACACTGCAACAATGGCCATTCCGGATGCAGCGACAGATGCCAGCAGCTGTGATAGCACGCCACCCGCCTGTGCATAGTGTGCTGTGAAAAGTTTTTTAATAAGATCAAAATCAATAGCCGCAATATTAATACCCAGTTTTTGTGCGACGATGGGTACAACATTTTGTTGAACATTATCAAGGTAGAACGGCACGTTTGAAATTAAGTAAGTTAATTGTTGAGCTAACAGGGGAAAAATTAATAACGCCACAACCGTTAAGAAAGAAAACAACACAACAAACACAATACTTACCGCCAAACTTCGCGGCATTCTTTTCTCTAATTTATCAGCCAGCGGGTCACCCAGGTAAGCCAGTAATGCTGCTGCAAAAAAAGGTGTGAGTACTGGCGCCAATAAATACAGGGCAAACAAAGTTATTAATATGCCAAGTAACAACATCCATTTTTGCGAATCACTTATAGAAATCATATTAAAGAGTTCACCTGTTTAAGCTATAACGCAAAATTCTCACGACACTATTGTGTTCGCTATTACGTGATGTATGACTTACCTCTTCGATAGGCACTGGGCGCTCATCCACTGTTAACACCTTGCCTAGTGCAATAATTCGTCGCAAATCATCCTCATCACCATTCAAGTCGATATAAAAGTCGACCTGATGCTTATTCACCTCTTTGGCAAAAACATTTTTAACCGGTGCTAAGGATGCTAAATAGTGGGCAGTGGTCGAATACTTTTTAACATTGTGTAAATTACTCACGCGTACAATCAAGCCAGCATCATTAACACTGTCTGTGAAAACAGCAAAGCGACTAGAAATACTGTCCGTAGCTATACCAATGCCACTGCTTGTTAATAGCTCCAGGTCCCCAGCATTTACACTCCAGTTCTCAGCTTTATTGTCCTGCATCAAAGACCAGTCTACTTGCCAGCTGCCTTTACTCCAGTTCATTCGACCTAACAAAACCGCGTTCACACCGTAACGCTTGCTGGCCTGTTTTAGGGGTTCCCAAAACTGCCCCCAAATATCGGTAAACTCAACCAGACGCTGATCTACGGCATCGTATTTTGGCCAAATAATGGGTAAGCCGCGTCGCTGAGCACCCTGCTCCATCACACTTTTAATCTGTGAATGATCGTCCTGTTTTAACAGGTATCGATTACGTCCATCTTTGACAGCTAGCCATACCAGTACATTTGGCCGTTGATAGCCCCAGAGAGGCAAGCCATTGTCACGCAGCAACTGTTTGAGCTTATTCTCATCAAATTGCATCCATAATTTATATTTGGGTTGTACTAGCCCAGGTGTTTTTTTGAGATAAGTCGTGATTTCATGATCACTCAATGTTCGATAGCGATATTGGCTAATGAGCCGCCCTGCATTAGACAAATTGAGTTGAGTTGGTGCCAGGCTGCTACCTGAAACACGTACTGAAGTCTCGATTAAACCCTGCTCAAATGCAGCTTTACGGATGCTAATATCCTGACTTACAACCGGTAGGCTGACTTCATACATATGCTTTATATCCGTCGCATGCAGCTTAACAGATATGACTAACAGTAAAATTGTGCTCAAAAAAAGCGATTTGCGGTTCATTTTCATTCGTGGACTTGGCTCGGAAGATGTACAATACCACATCTTTTAATCGTGATGCTTATCAGGTTCGCAATGTCTCAAACTGACTCAAATAAATCCACTAATCAATCTCTTAGCTACCGCGATGCGGGTGTCGACATAGATGCCGGCAATCAATTCGTAGAGGATATCAAACCACATGTAGCTCGTACTATGCGCCCTGAGGTAATCGGCGGCCTTGGTGGGTTTGGAGCATTGTTTGAAATTCCACTCGACCGCTACAAAAAACCGATCCTTGTATCGGGCACTGATGGCGTCGGTACCAAGCTTAAACTGGCCAACCAGATGAACAAACACGACACCATCGGTATCGATCTGGTGGCGATGTGCGTGAATGATATACTTGTTTTAGGTGCCGAGCCCTTATATTTCCTTGATTACTACGCAACAGGCAAACTGGATAATGCGGTTGCCGCAGATGTAGTTAAAGGTATTGCTGAAGGCTGTTATCAGGCAGGCGCCGCTCTCACCGGTGGTGAAACTGCTGAAATGCCCGGTATGTACAACAAAGGCGACTATGACCTGGCGGGCTTCTGCGTAGGCATTGTTGAAAAAGACCAAATTATCGATATCACCAAGGTCGGTGCGGGCGATGTACTTATCGGTATCGCCTCCTCTGGTCCACACTCAAATGGCTATTCACTCATACGTAAAGTACTAGAGGTTAGTGATGCCGATTTAAACCAGCCCTGTGGCGAGCAGTCATTAGGCGAAGCCTTATTAGCCCCTACACGCATTTACGTTAAAAGTATTCATGCCCTGCTTGAGCAGGTTGATGTACATGCTATGTCGCATATTACCGGTGGTGGTCTGCTGGAAAACTTGCCCCGTGTAATGCCTGAAAATACCCGAGCTCAAATCGATGCCTCAAGCTGGGAGCTCCCTGCTGTATTTAAGTGGTTGCAGGAACAGGGCAATATTGACTCTCAGGAAATGTACCGCACCTTTAACTGCGGCATCGGTATGGTGATGGTAGTCAGCGCTGAAGATGCTGACACAGCTATTGAAACGCTGAGCAATGCCGGTGAAAAAGCCTTTAAACTAGGCGAAATCACTAGCTCTGCCGGTGAAGCTGACGTTATTGTTGAATAAGCATTACTTTAACCACAACGTTTGAATGAGTACTGAGCCCCTTAATATTGTTGTACTAATTTCCGGCAGCGGTAGCAACTTACAGGCAATAATAGATGCTATTAGCGCGGGTAAGTTACACGCCAAAATTAGTGCCGTGGTGAGCAATCGCCCAAAGGTTAAGGGACTTGAACGGGCAAAATCTGCAGGCATTCCCACTCATACGCTTGATCACACCGAGTTTGAAAGCCGCGAGGCTTTCGATCAACAACTCATGCGCACCATCGACCAGTACGAGCCCCAGTTAGTTATTTTGGCGGGCTTTATGCGAATTCTTACAGATGACTTTGTGGCTCACTACAATAACCGGATGCTAAATATTCATCCTTCATTATTGCCTGAGTTTAAAGGGCTGAACACCCACCAGCGCGCATTAGATGCTAATGTTATCCAGCATGGCGTAAGCATTCATTATGTTAGCAATGAACTCGATGGTGGCCTGGTAGTCTTACAGGCAGTGCTGGATGTGCAAGCTGATGATACCGCTGAATTATTGCAGCAGCGAATTCACC
>Ga0316204_10010088_pt1 | contig 12303 bp, 10 predicted proteins | sample 6monrhotite_MG_2_FD_205661 | JGI IMG/M metagenome (GOLD analysis project Ga0316204, IMG submission 205661) | Microbial mat bacterial communities from mineral coupon in-situ incubated in ocean water Damariscotta River, Maine, United States -... | ecosystem: Environmental > Aquatic > Marine >...
TATATCTGTATACCATGGAAGCATTGGTGTATTTAAAATCTGAATTTAAACGTCGTAATTCGAGCCCTATATTATCTGTAACCTGAAAGCCAATACCAAAATTAAAATCATCAGCATCATCCAACGGTCTAATTTCATCAAAATTAAACCAGTTATAGCCTAACGAAATATATGGCCCCGTTGACTCCTCGTTGGCAGACGAGAAAATTGGATTAACTAGTAGTACAATAGCCGCAGCTTTAATGATTGTTTTCATATCCTTCCCCAAAAAATTATTCGTTAATAACACTAAGATACACCTGAAGCTAATAGTATCAAACATTTCTAATTTATAGAATAACAAAAGCTTAAAAATAATTAGGACATCGATTCGTTATATTGATTGTTCCATGTATAATCAGCCACCATTATTCGCGCTATAAAACCTCAATACATTCTTATGTCAAACTTAGAATCACAACCCACGCCAAGGCAATTATCGCTCCAAGACTCTGCAAAACAAGAAAAAATAGCCCGGCAGTTAAGACGAAATATGGGCAAAGCCATTAGCGACTTTAATATGGTGGAAGATGGGGATAAAATAATGGTTTGCCTTTCTGGGGGCAAAGACAGCTTCACAATGCTTGATATATTGCAGCAACTTCAGAAAAAAGCGCCCATCAAGTTTGAATTAGTTGTGGTTAATTTAGATCAAAAACAACCTGGATTTCCTGAAGATGTATTGCCGAAATACCTAAAATCAATCGGTGTTTCTTATCACATTATCGAAGAAGATACCTATAGTATTGTTAAAAGCAAAATCCCCGAAGGAAAAACAACCTGTTCTTTATGCTCAAGACTAAGGCGTGGAATTATTTACTCTTGGGCTATTAAGAATAAAATCACTAAAATTGCTTTGGGACATCATCGTGACGACATTATTGAAACACTTTTTTTGAATTTGTTCTTTGGTGGTAAACTTAAGTCAATGCCACCCAAACTATTAAGCGATGATAAAAAAAATACCGTTATTAGACCTCTCGCATATGCAAAGGAAACAGACATTGCGCACTATGCTGAACTTAAAAAATTTCCGATTATCCCTTGTAATCTTTGTGGCTCTCAAGAAAACTTACAGCGTAAACAAATTAAGAAAATGCTGACTAATTGGGAACAACAATTTCCGGGGCGGTTACAAAGTATTTTCTCTTCATTATCTAACGTTGCACCATCACATCTATTAGACCCATCTCTATTTCCGTTTAAAGATTTAAACAACAACTCGTTTCGAACAACTGAAAAAGAGACCTTGTTTGATGACCTAGCGGTTGTTCCTGTTGATTCAAAAAAATTATCACAAAATCAACTAGAAATAAAAAACCTTAGCTAACAACTTTATTTCTTTGTTGATTAAATATAACAAATAATATTGCGCCAAGACTTGTTATCGACAAGGGTAATATTAATACATATTGACCACGACCAAGTGATTGACTCTCTAGCCATTGATAGAACAAAATTCCAACCAATGGCATGATTAATCCTCGAATTCCCGTGAGCGTGACATGAACCGCCATGTAGTCCATCGGGTTTTCATTTTTATTTTTCCTAGAATCTCCTTTTTTATTCGTATTAATTTTACTATCAACAAAATCGTTATGTCCGAGATTCCAACCGATCACTCCACCAGAAATTGCGATCCCGTAAATCAAAGAAGCGACATAATATAAAAAACTGAAAGAGGTAATCTGAGCTAAAAAGAAAAATAGTAACGCAAATACAAATCCCCAACTATGAATGCTACGAAAATAAAAAATATGATTACCATCAAGCAACCTCGCCCACCACCTCACAGCAAAAGGAATTAATGCAAGAGGAATAGCCGTTGTAATTAGGATTTGTTGTAATTGTCCAACTTGCGTATGTTCATTAAAGTAAACAATTAGCGGCGCCATAAACATCAGGTTACCACTTCCTAAAATAAACATCGCCAACATATATTTACCAAACGCCTTATTATGCTTTAGTAGCATCAGCATACTGATAAACGACCGATTATTTATCGAATCACTTTCTCTTACGATTTCTTTTTGTTGATGACGCACGGCTAAATGTCTATAGCGATAAGCTCCCAACAAAGACAGACTAGCAAAGATCATAAATATCCACCGAAAATAATCAAAATTCCAGTCTAGAACCCAACCAACCAGCGCACCACAAACAGACATAATTAATGCTGATAAAGTAGCCAGTTTAGCAGTGACTTTCCCCCGAATATGTCTAGGATAATTTGCACGCCAAATATTGGAACGAATTGTCAAAATTCCAGACCATGCCAGACGAGCAATGATTACAATCAGCAAAAAGAAAAACAAACCTATTTCACTAAAAGGTACAAATGACATTATAAAAGTGCAAAAACAAAACAAAATTGCTAGATTGGAAACTAACAGCGCCTTGCTTCTTCCGCGGCTTAACTTGACCCACAAAAAACTGATAAGATTAGAAAAAAATGGTGCTCCCGTAGCAATGGCGACAGCGATATTCAACAACCAATCATTCACTTGGTTTTGAAATCCATTTTTTATGATGACGCCTAACACTCCACCTTCCATTAAAGCGGCAACAAATGCCAGACTAGCCCATGTGGACCACTCTACATCAATTCTTTTTGCTAAGGGAATTCTAGACAATGTTCGAGCTTTATTACTATTTGTCATCTATTTGGGAAATTCAATATTAGAAAGTAGTATGGTAAGTTGTTTGGGGAATAAAGCAAATAGCTTATAACTATGTCTATTTAACCTGAATTCGGGATAAAAATAATCAATTGTTCTATTTAAAATCAAAAGACTAGCAAGTACTTAAAACATTATTTTATAGTCTTTATCATCAATCGTTATGCAGTATTGATAGTTTTGTAGCTATTAAGGCAAGCTTGTGAACTAATAGCGGGCTATTAGAAACAAGATTAACGCTGATAGCTGCAAAAATAGCTGTACTGGTGATTTTGATTATCCCGAGTTCAGGTTATTTAGTTTGGCTTATTTATAATATTTTGTTTGTATTTAATTAACAGGTTTTTATTAATACTTAGATAGTGAGTTATAAAAACTGCCAACAAGCTTTTAGTCGACTATATTATCGGCGAGCATATTAATTAATTCATCAACCTCAATCAATGCGCTCATATATTCGACAACCATTCCCGCAAACCAAGGGCGCTTTGAGGAGCCTGACGACCAACGAACATCATCAGGTGATAAATTCTTCGCATCACCAACCGAATGACATGCCAACGCCCATTGAGAATCATCCAAAATAATTAAATACTGATAACTCTTCTCTTCGGACAGCGGGCGTTCTGGCATCAAAAACTTTTGCGTATCAACAACCATTAGATTTCCACGCTCATTTGGAACCAGTCCCATAAACCAGTCGGGCGTACCAACCAAGGGCGTAATTTCTAACTGACTAACGTTAACAATTCCTCCAAGTTTAACCAAAGGAACCGCCAAAGGAAGTTTATTGACGTCAAACACCAGTGTTTGAAAGACATTGCCCAAATGCTCTTTTAGTGGCGAGCTTTCGCGATGTTCAAACGATGGTTTTGCCGATTCAAGGCTTATAGGTTCAGGTTCAACAACTGGACTAGTCCCCTTTAGTATGACAGAAGCTTCTTTAGGCGCGGTTCCTGACCTATCATTTTCTGTACCAACCTCAGTGCCAATTGCAGTTTTTGTTTCTGCTACAATGACGTTAGCTAAGGCAATTTTGGCTAGTAATTTTTCGACATTATCTAATCGAGGATCGGTTTGTTCAGGCTCTTTATAAGTTCGTTTTGAGTAATCTTCAACTTCTCGGTTTACTTTCTCATGATGTTTTCTATCTGAAGCCTCGATAGATGTTTTACCTAAATCGTTTTCATTTGAAATTTTATTACTAGGCTCTACGGCTCGTACGACTGAGCTAGGTTCTTTGTTTGCTTGTTGTTCAAATAGGTTTGGTTTTTCAATCAATTTATCCCTAATTAATTTTGATTTTTTAACTTTTTTAGTTAACGAAATAACATCGCCAGAAGATCCTTTAGTTAACGGTTTAACACTGACGGAAGATTCAATTTTATCAGTCTTAGTTTCTTTGATAAAAATCTTTTTATTATCTGATGGATCAACTTGTTGTGATACTTGCTCCCTTAAAGAAACACTATCTTGAGGGATTTGAGATACATTTTCACTTGAAACACCACTAACAAACTCCGTTAACCTTTGCTGCTCATCATGTAAACTAGTTACACTATTTTCTTCTTTTTTCTGTGGCTCTTGTTGCTTCACTTGACACGGAGAATCAACTAACAAATTGGCAACATAATTTTCCAACTCTGTTTGAGTATCTGTTACCTTAGGTTTGTTTAATTTCATTTACTATTAACTAATCTTATTTCAGTTTTTGTGGAAAACAATGGTTAAGCAACTTTTGTTTGTTGAGACATTTCTAACAAAGTATCTGCCAACTTTTGATAAGCTTTAACCCCATGAGTATCTGGATAAATATTACTTGGCGTTTTATGTAATCTAGAAGCATCCCTAAACTTAGTATCAACAGGAATAACTCGTTCCCATAAGTGCCCACCGAATTCATCGCGCATATTTCTAAGTGCTTTAATCGACGCTTTTGTTCGACGATCAAACATAGTTGGAACTATTTTGTATTCTATCGTATGTCTTTGAGCTTTGATCACCATGTTGAGAGTTTCCATCATTCGCTGCAACCCTTTAATGGCTAGGTATTCGGTTTGCACAGGAACTAACAATAGTTGACATGCGGCTAATGCATTGATCATCAAAATACCAAGAATTGGCGGACAATCGATTAACACATAATCATAATCATCTTTAACGAGAGATAAGACTTTATTAACCACTAAACCCATACCCTCTCGGCTACTAAATTTTTTATCTAAAGTAGCCAAACTCAAAGAAGCTGGCATCAGGCAAATATTTTCTTTTTCTAATCGAATAATTGTATTTTTTGCTTGTTTGTAAGTCTTTGGCTCTCGCGCAAACCAATCAAAAAGACTGTAATTTAAATTTTCACTATCAAACCCAAAATAGGAGGTTAGAGAGGCATGTGGATCACAGTCGAGCAATAACACCCGATATCCTCGGGAGGCTAATATTCCCCCAAGAGCCGCAACAGAAGTCGTTTTACCGACACCGCCTTTTTGATTTGCGATTGTCCAAACTTTCACATTAATTACCTCATTATTTGCTATACAATTGCAGCAAATAAGATCATTGTTATTTTTTAGTTTTCTTGTTCATCATCTTGCGGATCTTTTTCCGGCGAATCTTTGCCGCGAATCAAGATCCCTCCTCCCGGCAACTTGATGATTTCAAACTCCGGTTCTTTTTCCTTTTCAGGCTGCTCAACTAGCTCTACAGCTATTTCACTTTGAGTTTCTTGTATTTCTTCAACCTCAGGCTCTACCTCAGGTACACTTTGTTTGCGAGAGATCGAAATCACCACGCGACGATTTTGTTGCCTTCCTTCGGCAGTCGAATTATCGGCAATCGGTCTAAATTCGCCATGCGCTTCAACACTCAACCTATCTGGCTGTACGGTTAAGTTCTGCAATTTACGTACCACCGCAACCCCTCGCGCGCCGGATAACTCCCAGTTTGAAGGAAATTTTATCGTATTAATAGGGATATTATCAGTGTGGCCGTGAACAAGTATTAGCTGCAAATTACTATTAAGATGCTTTGCAAGTTCTTCCATTAAAGGGTCAGATTCTTGATTGAGAAGATCACTTCCAGACGGAAATAACAATGCGCTTTTTAGTACAACATTAATCCAGTTAGCATCAGAATTTATTTCAGCTAACTCTTGATCAATTAAATCACCTAAACTTGCTTCCAGTCCCTTTTGTAGATCTTTAAATTCCTCAGTCGAAGCAAAGTTTTCTGATTCATTTTTTGTTTCTTTTTCTTCCTCAATTAAAGGTTCAGAGTCATCACTATCATGATATTCCGAAGGTATCGGCGTTAAACTAGTTCTAGGTTCACCAATCGGTGTAATATCGGGACTTTTAGGTGTTGATGTTGAATCAAAAATTCCTTCTAACGATTGAGAAAGGATTTTGTATTTACTGGCATTGACTTGAGAAATCGAATACATCACAACAAAAAAAGCAAACAATAATGTTATGAAGTCTGCGTAGGATATTAACCAGCGACCAACTTCTTGTTCATCAACATCAATATTGTTACGTATTCGTCGCATTTTTTTTCCTGGGTGCAAAGTGTCGAGTGAAGGGTCACCGACCAACATACCCCGCAAGCTTATTTTCGATCACTCGAGGGTTTTCCCCTTCTGCGATACAAGCAATCCCTTCTAATATCATTTCCATATAGTGAGATTTTTCGGCAATAATTGCACGTAATTTATGGTACACCGGCAAAAATAAGAGATTAGCAAATCCAACGCCATAAATCGTCGCAACAAATGCCGTCGCAATACCGGCGCCAAGTAATTCTGGATTAGCTAAATTCCCCATAACATGAATTAAACCTAAAACTGCACCAATGATGCCAATCGTTGGTGAATAACCACCTAAAGATTCATAAACTTTAGACGAACTTAATAATTCCTTAGTGGTTACATCTAATTCAATATACATCGCACTTCGAATGCTATCTGGATCGTTGCCATCAACCAACATATTAAGTCCTTTTAAGATATAAGGATCGAGATTCTCGTCAATATTTTTTTCTAATCCCAGCAACCCTTCTCTTCTCGCCAAATGACTCCAAGCTGTCACCTTCAATATACCCTCAGCCATAGGCTGAACCGGCGGCTTAAATACCCAAGATAGAATTTTGATAGCCCTAACAAAGGTTTTAAGGTGAGTTTGTAACATTACTGCACCAAATGAACCACCTACAACTATGACAAAAGCAGCAGGATTCATCAACGCGCCAATGCTTCCACCATCAATTAGTTGTCCACCAAATATTGCAACAACTGCGACCACTAACCCAATAATAGTCAATCGATCCATGGGGTTTAAACCTCTCTCATCATAGCACTAGCAAACTGTTCGATCGGAAACTCTCTTTCAGACAAACCCGCTTTAGTTACTGACATCGGCATTCCATAAACAACACAAGAAGCTTCATTTTGTGCCCAAATTTTTCCACCTTTAGCTTTTATTAACTTACAACCTTCTGTACCATCTGATCCCATTCCAGTTAAGACCAATGCCAATATATTCCCGCCAAATACCTTTGATGCAGAGCCAAAAGAAACATCAACTGAGGGAGAAAATTGAATTCGACTATCAGTTGGCTTAATTCTTAAACGCGCCGCTTTACCCCTGCCTTCAAAAATCATTTGTTTTCCACCGGGAGCAATATAAACATGACCTGATTTTAACGCCATTCCATCTTGAGCTTCACACACTTCTAGTTGACATAATCCATTTAAACGCGATGCAAATGCACCAGTAAAAGTTCCGGGCATATGCTGAGTAATAGTAATTGGACTAGGGAAATTGGCCGGTAATGAAACGAGTAGTTTTTGTAATGCAACTGGCCCACCTGTTGACGCACCAATCGCCACTAAATCATATTTACCGGAAACCGCGCCAATTTTAGCTTTATAAGTTGGAAACGGCTTACTAACAGTCGCTTGAGGCGTGCCAGACACCAGCGAGCGTACAGTTTTTGCCGAACCTAATTCTCTAATTTTATTTTGTAAAAGGTTAACTAAACCATCGGTATCATTAGATAATGATTCATAAGATTTTAATAAAAAATCTGTTGCTCCTGCGTCGAGCGCATCTAGAGTAATTTTTGCATTATCGTAGGTTAATGATGAAAGCATCAAGACTTTTGCATCGCAAACTTTAACAATTTGTTTGAGTGCGGTGACGCCGTCCATCACTGGCATTTCAACATCTAGAGTAATAACGTCAGGTTTTAACTTAGCCGCTTTATCGATCGCTTCCTTACCGTTATTCGCAACACCTACTATTTTAATATCACTCGCATTATTGAGAATAGAGCCAACTCGACGACAGAAAAACTGCGAATCATCAACAATAAGAACTTTTATTGCCATTCAAATACACCTAAAAGAAATTTGGCTAGAGAAAATCTAGCCAACATAATGTTTTAATAAACTCGGTATGTCTAAAATAAGTGCAATTTTACCGTCACTGGTAATCGTTGCACCAGCCATACCTGGTGTTCCATGAAGGGATTTACCTAGCGGTTTAATTACGACTTCTTCTTGACCAACCAAAGAATCAACAACAAAACCGACTGTTTGAGTTCCAATCTGTGCTAATACAACATGACCTTGGCGATCTCTTTCAACACCTCCAAAGTGACTAGATAGCATTTCATTAAGGAAAAACAATGGTAATGCTTTTTCTCTGACAACTATCATCAATTGGCCATCAACCGTATTGGTTTTTGTTAAATCTAAATGAAATATTTCATTTACGGCTGTTAACGGGAATGCAAAAGCTTGCTCTCTTATTTTCACCATTAAGGTTGGTAAAATAGCTAAGGTCAATGGAACCTTAATGAGTATTTTAGTACCTTTGCCTAACTCAGATTCTATATCAAGTGAGCCATTAAGTTGGGTGATCTTAGTTTTAACCACATCCATTCCAACACCACGACCAGAAATATCGGATATTTCTTTTTTAGTAGAAAATCCTGCATGGAAAATTAAGTTATAACACTCATTATCAGTCAAACGATCAGCCTGCTCTTTATCCATCAAGCCTTTATCTACCGCTATTCCTCTTAGTATATTAGCATCCATCCCTTTACCGTCATCTTCGATGATCAGCATGATGTGATCACCTTCCTGAGCAGCAGACAAAGTAATCGTACCAGAACGAGTTTTACCCGCGTTAACGCGATCATCAGGCATTTCAACACCATGGTCGACCGAGTTTCTTACAAGATGAACAAGCGGATCCGCAAGTGCTTCAACTAAATTTTTATCAAGGTCAGTTTCTTCGCCAACCATTTTTAAAGTGATTTCTTTTTTAAGACTTCGAGCTAAATCTCTAACAACTCGCGGGAAACGACCAAAGACTTTCTTGATTGGCTGCATCCGAGTTTTCATTACCGCACCTTGTAAATCTCCGGTGACAATATCAAGGGTGGAAACCGCTTTACTCAGATCTTCATTATTTTCCATTTCAGCGGAAACAGTTTTAAGCCTATTTCGCGCTAATACTAACTCACCAACCATATTCATAATATCGTCAAGGCGTTTAGTGTCAACTCGAACAGTTGCTTCGGTGACTACTGCTGCAGATTTCTTGGTTTTAGGGGCTGGCTTAGCTGGCGTTTTAGCAGCAACTTTTTTAGGTTCTGGTTTGGCAGCAGGTTTAGCTGGAGTCGCTGGTTTAGGTTCAGGCTTTGGTTTAACTTCCTTTTTAGTGTCCTTAGAAGCAGGTTGTTCAACATTCGCAGGTCCTTTACCGGCACCATGTAATTCGTCAAGTAATGCTTCAAACTCATTATCGTCGATTAATCCACCATCAGTGGATTTGACTTGGTTACTCGCTGGTGCTGGCGTAGAAACAACTCCAACACTCTCTGCTTTAGCCGATGCTTCAATTTTTGCGCCTTTTCCGTGCAGTTCATCTAACAATGCTTCAAATTCATCATCAGAAATATCATCGCTTGCAGCCGAGCTTGAATCCGAGACTGCTACAGGAACACTTATGCTATTACCATCACCATGTAGTTCATCGAGTAAAGCTTCAAATTCATCATCAGAAATATCATCCGAAGCAGATGTAGCAGACGCGACCGACGTCGTAGGGACTGCCGTTGGCGTATCATTGGTATTTAACTCATCAAGTAAAGCTTCAAACTCATCATCGGAAATGCTATCACTTGCACTCGTTTCTTCTGTAGGAACCTCAGGTTCAAAAAGTTCTGCATTATCACTTTCAACAACCGATTCTTGAACAGGCGCAGCGGCTTCGACAGTAGCAACGTTAGCAAAAGTACCAAGGTGGGCTAAAAATTCGGGAGAGGCTTCTTCAGGTTCAACACCATTTCTAACTGAATCAAACATCTCATTCACTAGATCAAGAGATTGAAGAATATTATCCATCAATTCAGCATCGGCAACTCGATCCCCGTTACGAAGAATATCAAAAATATTTTCGGTAATATGGCATATATCCACCAGCGGTTTGAGATTTAAAAAACCCGCACCACCTTTTACAGTGTGAAAACCTCTAAAAATACCGTTGAGCAGATCCATATCTTGAGGGTCGTTTTCAAGAGCAACTAATTGCTCGGACATATCCTCAAGAATTTCCCCGGCTTCAACTAAAAAATCTTGGAGTATCTCTTCGTCTGCGTCAATTGACATTTATGACTCCCTTAAAAACCTAAGCTTGAAAGCAAATCGTCTACTTCGTCCTGACCTTGAACCACGTCATTACGTTTAGCAACATTAACAACCGGTCCTTCTACACCTTCTTTGGCTGTAGATTTTGTTTTTGCTTGGTTATATCCGTCCATACTGCCAAACATTTTGATAATATGAACCATACTCTCTTCAACATCATGCACTAAGGTGATAACTTGACGAATGACCTGCCCCGTTAAATCCTGATAATCTTGAGCCATTAACACTTCGGTCAATTCACTATGCAATTCATCAGCATCATTTTTGTTTTTTTCCAAATGTGACTCTATTTTTTTACATAATTTCCTAAAATCACCGGGTTCTAATTCTCTGTTATAAAGTTTCTTCCATTCAACAAGAAGCTCTTCGGAATCTTTTGCCATAACATCTGAGCGCTGAGTACAACTTTCAACCTTATCCATTGTTTTGTTGGCAGCAGCTTCAGTTTTTTCAATAACGTAATTAAGCCGTTCTTTAGCATCTGGAATTTCTGATGCAGCGAGATCGGTAATACGAGAATCCATCTGAAAATTAGTCAATGCCTCATGAAGGTTTCGAGTCAACTTACCAATTTCAATAAAAAGGTCGTCATCTCCGTCCGATGCTAGTGAATCAATTAACTCTTGCGCATCTTCTATTTCATTATTTTCTAGATGAGCAAGCAAATCTCTTGTTTGGTTAATTGTTTGAGATAGTTGATCTTTATCTGATAATTTCATTTATTAGAATTCCTTTGGGTTACAACTAACCGTCGATGCGTTCAAATATTTTCTGCAATTTCTCATTCAATGTCGCCGCAGTAAACGGTTTAACGATATAACCATTAACCCCTGCCTGAGCTGCTTCAATTATTTGCTCTCGCTTCGATTCAGCCGTAACCATCAATACAGGCATTGATTTTAGCTTGTCATCGGCTCTAACTGCCTTCAAAAGGTCAATCCCTTGCATGCCAGGCATATTCCAATCAGTCACTAAAAAATCAAAATTTCCGGCTTGCAGCATTGGTAATGCAGTGTTGCCATCATCAGCCTCTTGAGTATTAGTGAAGCCAAGATCTCTTAACAGGTTCTTGATAATCCTACGCATAGTAGAAAAATCATCAACAACCAGGATTTTCATATTTTTGTCCAAGGTAAATCTCCGTATGGAATGTTCAGTCTGTTGAAAATCTGTAACACTTATCGGCTAAGTCGTGATAAAACCGAATTATCCACTCACAATAAGCTTCTTACAGTAAATCTAGTCTAAATTTGTTATTTCTTCCAATCTTTTAATCGTGATTGTAATCGCAACATCGCTTGACTATTAATTTGGCTAATCCGAGATTCGCTGACGCCAATAACTTCACCGATCTCTTTTAAATTTAACTCTTCATCATAGTAGAGCGCTAATACTAATTTTTCCCTTTCGGGCAAAGAGGAAATTGCACTAGCGAGCGAATTTCTAAAATCTTCTTTTTGAATTCTTTCGAGTGGCGTTTGGCTGCTATCAGAAAGGCCTTGAGAAAAATAATCTTCGGTAACTCCCATAGCCTCAAAATCCATCATATGGCCGTTGCTAACATCCATCAGCATTTGTCGATATTCGGTAACTTCGACACCTAGTTTTAACGCAACTTCAGAATCCCTTGCATCCCGACCAGTATTTTGTTCTATTTCTTTAATAACTGCAGCAATGCTTCTTGCATTTTTATGAACCGAGCGAGGAACCCAATCACCTCGCCTTATTTCATCAATCATTGCTCCCCTAATACGAATACCTGCAAAAGTCTCAAAACTTGCGCCTTTAGTTGCATCAAAATTTCCTCTCGCTTCAAGTAGGCCAAGCATTCCAGCTTGCAGCATGTCTTCTAATTGCACACTGGAGGGT
>Ga0316204_10010089_pt1 | contig 12303 bp, 11 predicted proteins | sample 6monrhotite_MG_2_FD_205661 | JGI IMG/M metagenome (GOLD analysis project Ga0316204, IMG submission 205661) | Microbial mat bacterial communities from mineral coupon in-situ incubated in ocean water Damariscotta River, Maine, United States -... | ecosystem: Environmental > Aquatic > Marine >...
ACAACAGTGCATCTAACAGAAGCAATTTGAGGTAAATATCTCAGCAGCTATATATAAATATTTTTTTGCCGCGAAAACCTGTCAAGCATTATTTTCATAATTTATCGTGGAGGGCGTGAGTAGTTACCTTTTGACTACCCTTCAATTCCTTTGCCATTAAGTAAAGGAGGATATTTGCAGCGCCCCCAAACGGCTGATCAAAATAATACGCCTCCCCCTGAAACTGCAGGAATATCACCACCCTTAATGTACAATTCATGATGCTCTACTTTGAAATAGCCTGCTACATTACGAGCAAGAGCCGCCCCATTATCAAAATCGAAGTCGGCAGAATGTGTTTTAAGTTTGCGAGTAAATTGAGAAGAAAATACACATATTGCGGATAAATCTATTCCCCCACTTTAGGAGTAAAGCAAACGGAACATCGCCTATCATATGACGCTCAACTGCATTTTCAAGAAAAAAATCACATTACTTAATTGCCCGCTTAACCAAATCAAAAATTAAGTAGCGCAGAATAGCACTCAACCACATTTAATTAGCAACTTAACTTTCATTATGCATATGTTTTTTAATTGCACGATTTACATTTATCACTTTAGATTGCTGAGTTATTACAATAAAAAATATGATGAAAACCAACTTCGGTGCCATCGCAGAATTCAAAAAACTTCCCTTAGCGTGTGCCAGAAAAAATATAAAAAACAACGCATAAGATAACAGCACATACTTCCCACCCATATATATATTCAATTTATTTCGGATATTAATAAACATATAAAGATAAAGTAAATATAGCGTAGAAGCTCCTATTACACCAAAAAAGAATAAATCCCGAATATAACCAACATCTGTACTCATGTAATAGGTGCCCCAAACCGGGTCTGTCCAATACCCATGACCAAACAACCAAGCATTTTGAGGGATTTCTATATACATTGTAAATAGGTGATCGGTAGATGAAGTAGCCAATTCTCCTGATTCAAAATAATTAAAAAATATCTCCAAACCAAAATGCATTACTCTTTCTAGAAGAATAATATAGTTTTGTGGTAAAAGTGATAGAGCAATAACAACAACCCCGAACATAACTCCTACAGTGCTTATGGTATATTTAATGGAGTTCCATCTCGCCAATTTGGTTCGAAATACATTAATACCAACAACAATAAATGCCAAACCTACACCAACTAACCCAGATCTCCCAGACACTAAGATTGAAATCAATAAAAACAAAGTTATAACAACATACAACATTAAACGAGGAGCTGAACACTTCTCTCTAATTAAGAAAGAAATGAATACGACCCCTAAAGATTGTAAAATCCCTAAATCATATGTTACGCTCGCGGCTAAACCTAATGCTCTGACCCCCCCTGTCCTCTCATTGACCTTATCTAGATATTCTAATGCGCTGATCGAAAAAACAAAATGTTTTATTTCGGGAACAACGAGCATAGCTACAATAAGTAAGGCTTGAAAAAAAGCCGCATACACATAATACGTCATGAAATGCTCCAAATTTAGTTTATGGAACTTTTTCATACAATATATTACAAATAGAGTACCTAATAGAAAGTCTACCAAAAGGGTGAAGTAGCCTTTCACATTAAAATAATCTTGGGTACCATGTACTTTTGCACTTGCAACTGACAATAAAATAAGCAGGACAAACAGAAAGGAGACAATTGTTATTTGTCGTTTATTAATTATTTGAATCCGACCTGAAACCATAAACCCTAAAAGAACAAATAGCCCCAGAAAATCGATTATTTTTGCCGTCCCTATATATGGAATAAAGACTAACCTAGCATTATAAATAAATAAAAATATAACACTAACCATAACAAGCGCTATTAATGTGTCCTTCTTTATTGACACTGAAACCATTTTACAGCCTGCTTTTTAAACACTATTGATCAACTTAATATATTCATTTGCTATTGATTTAGAATCAAATGTTTTAGCTCTTTTTTGAAGCACTCTTTTTTGCAATGGATGAACCAGAGCATTCTCTATGCAACTAACAAAGCTATCAATGTCACCCACAGGAAATAGAAAACCATATTCCCCATTTGCTAGTATTTCATTAGGTCCACCACAATCAGCTGAAACCACATTTAGCCCAACAGCCATTGCCTCTACAACTACATTTGAAAATCCTTCACTATTAGATGCAAGTAACAATAAATTGGCTGACATCAAATAATCATAAGTATTATCTTGATATCCAAGCAACTTAACGCAGTGAGACAAACCATCATTAAGGATCTTTCTTTGCAATATTTTCTCATCAGGCCCTTCTCCAAGTATAATTAAATTACAAGGATATTTACCTTTTAAAATACTCATTGCATTCAAAATCAATTCATAATTTTTAACCTCCTGCAAACGACCTATTGCAATAAGCAATGGTAATGATGAATTATCAAAACCGTAATTACACTTATCAAACGATTTAGAAATATCTGTCGGGGGAAGCTTTATCGGATTAAAAATTCGAACTATCTTATTAGTTCGAACTCCTTGCTTAACCAATCCTTTCACTACACTTTCTGAAATAGCCACCACCCTATCTGAACTATTATAAAACATGGGCATAACCAGAGTTGACAATTTTTCAAACAACTGAGCATAATCGCCATATGTAGCAGGATTATAATGAACAGTCATTATTGTCTTAATATTTCTTCGAGCCAATTTTGCAGCGGCTAGCGCGATAATATTCGGAAAATTAAGCGCACTGATTAGAATGGAAGGCATTTCTTTCTTTAAGAGCCTCACTAAAGGTATAAAGCTTTCTCTAATCCTAGTTACACCCAACTCCACAACTCTAACATCGTCACTCAACAAGGCCATATTTGGCCCATTTTTATTTAGCACAACCAAAACAACATCTATATTCATAGATGCAAATTCATTTGCAAGAGTTGCAAAAACGCGCTCTGCACCTCCTCCACTCATACTTGGAATAAACATCAAAATCTTTAAATAATCACTCTTATCATGCATATCAAATCTTCTTAGCAAGAATATACACGCCTGAAGCAGAGCGATCATCTTCAGTTAGGTCTGAGAATTGTTTTGCCAATTTTTCTCTAGGTAAACAAGAACGTTCTGCCTTGACTTCTTTTAAGAGAATTTCAAAGCCGTTTTTTTCTAACAAATGTATATGTGTGGATAGGGGCACCCTATTGATCATATAAGGCCTTTTTCCCCGTATAATGCTCCACATCCAAACTGGAATAGCTCTATATCCATCCCATGCACTGGTAATTCCATGGCTCGAAAAGTCAATATCATGAGACATGAGCCCACCCGGCTTAAGCCATTTTGCACACGACTCGTACAGACCTTCAATGTCGTCCACATGCTCTAGAACCGCTTGAGAATAAATAAGATCCAAACTTCCATTGCTAGCGACTACTTCACTCTGCCACGTTGGACAATATTCAACCATGGTATCATTATTTTCTCTATTCAAAGACCTTTCAATAGATGTAACAATACTCTCGCGTTGATCTAGATTTTGGCTCAACAGATTATTAGGGAATTCATAACTTTCTAACAGAGGATGACAACTTGGAAACTCATGATTATCTGGTATAGGACTTGCCTTTTTTAGTAATGCATTTATCTCATGCAAAACTTTAATATTTTTCTCAGGCTCTGTATGCTCTACAACATCAAAGGCGCTCAGTTTATCTACCCCTGTAAGTAAAGCAGTTAAACCTATCCCTAAACTATCACCTGGCCCGAGTTCCGCGACATGCTTCAAAGGTTTCCAACCAAGTGAATTATCAATTTTAGATCGATGACGTAGCCAAACGCTATAACAGTATCTAGCGCTATTAGTACCTCCAGTTCCTTTTTTTCTATATCTATTTAAAATTGGAACATAAGTTAATATACCCTTTACTAAGGATTTAGCTAATCTCATAAGTCATTTCTTTTGAGCTATTATATAGTGCATATCAACAACCCTATCCTTCCACTTCAGCCATATGTCTGGTGGGTTTTCTTCTCTACAAACGAGATAATCATTCTCTTTTTTATACTCAAAGCTCTCACTTAAAGTATTTCGTATAACAGACCATTCTATATGATCATCCTCATACACATGAATATCTCCCTCTTCATTCAACATCCGCTGCCTTAAGATCTTTTCAAAAACAATTCTTTTCCAAGGAGAGAGTAAAAATAATCTTCTAATCTTTCTCCAAACAAGCTCGAAAAAATGAGCCTTTCCCCTTCGGTTCAGCTCCGACATATACTCTTCATACAACACTGATTTCCCCCAATACGAAGGACATACTTCATGATCAATATAAAGTATCCCCCCCTTTTTCAAAACCCTTGCCATTTCCCGTACCATTGCCAAATAATCAGGAATATGATGTAAAACAGAATATGTACAAACAATATCATATGATTCATCTTCGAGTTGTGACAAATCAACACCATTAAGTAATAGTGTTTTTAATTTCGTATTCTTTTTTACATTGGCAGCTAGATATTCCAAACTTTTTGGTGAAACATCAGCCGCAGTTACCTCAGCTCCCAATTCAAGAAGATGTTTTGTTAAATTACCTGTCCCGCAGCCTAAATCCAAGGCTCGTACATTCTCATTCGAGCCAAAATAACATTCATATATACCGTGCAATAAAAGGCTTATTCTATTTTGCTCAACACAATTATAGATCTCTTTATGCTTTTTTTTATACGAACTTACCTCTTCATCATGCTTGCGAATATTGTACTGTATAGCTTTTTCATAATTCATAGACATTATTCTCGTACTTTTTCCTTATCTTTTTTGTGACCGAATTAGGGGAATATCTCCGCTTCCATATTTCGAGTCGCAATAAAAAAAAATGTGGCGTCAAAACTCTGAGAATGATATACAATCGATGCCAAAAACTTGAGTTTCTACTAAAGAATAATGCTAATTTTTTATTTCTGTTCGCAATACAAATTTTTGCTTTTTCGAAATTATCGTATTCTCGACTTATAACACTCATTACACCTTTTCTAGAGCTGTCTGGATTTACCCTATAACGCAATAAAGGCTCTCTAATCATAGAAAAATTGACACCATTTCGAATCAGCCTATTCCACAACTCCCAATCTTGTGCGGTTTTATATTGCTCATTATACAATCCAAATAAACTAAAAACGGCTTTATCAATCATAACTGTTGGATGAGGTATAAACGAAATATCAGGCATATATTCCAAGATTTTTTTAACTGAAGCAGGGCGCCAACTTTCACATATTTCGACATTATTCTCATCAATTAACATTGTACTGGAGAAATTAATGTCTGCTCCGTTATTAAGTAGGAAATCCAATTGGCGTTCAAATCTATTTGGAAAGCAAATGTCATCAGCATCCATTCGAACAATATATTTCCCCGTTGCCATCTTTATCATATTATTAAGCGAATGAGGCAAACCTAAATTCACAGAATTGTTAATCACTAGAATTCGGTCGTCATTTCTTTGAAATTTCTCTAATACACTCAAGCTATCATCTGTTGAATTATCATTCGTTATAATAAACTCAAAATTCTTATATGTTTGACTTAATACGCTTGCAATCGAATCATCCAAATGCCTTCCACCGTTAAAAACAGACATTATGACCGAAAGATATGGAGTTGAGTTTTTCATCTATAGAAAGTGTTTAGATACAATCTCGGGGTGTTTACCTGTATATTTCTCAGTACTAGTTCTAAGCTTTTCAGGTGGCTTTCTGTCGCCTAGGGAATACCCATCGCTAATTCTTCCGGGTGACTTAACGTGGTAATGGTAAACATAACCTGAAAATTGCTTATTATCCTCAAAATCGCTGCAATTTACATATTGCCCATCCTTAATTCTGGCAGGATGTCTTGTTGGAATAAATCGAGTATCAGCAAATATTTTATGCGGCATATTATTATAGTCACGCTTTTCATAATCCATAGTAAAACTATCAAAGCTCCCAAAAAAAGTTTTTTCCTTACTTGTAAGCATATTTGAACTCAAACCACTTAGCTGACCAAATTGCTCAATCATGCTGTCATCATAAAATTGATCACAATCATAAGTCATAAACCAGGAACCAACATCAAAACCATTTGATAATTTTATCATTTTATTAAACGTAGCTGCTTGATTCAACCTATAGACATTAGTACGAATAAACCTACGGATAAATCTGATCTTTGCCGGATGAAATATATTGATATCCTCATGAGGCAAAGATCTCATCCAATTTAATATATGTTGAAATCGAGTTAACCTCACAGCAGAAATCAATCTAGCATTTGTCCTTTCAGACACATACTGCTCAATTATTTCCCTTGTACCATCAGTAGAGCGGTTTGCTTTTAATGGGTCATAACACCCATCACAAATTATAATTTCTGAGGGATTGATTTTATCAATCTGCTCAAGTGATGCCTCTATCCACTCGATCTCATTCCAATATGTAGCAAATAATATAGGTCCCATAATAATTAATAACTCATCAAACTAGGTGATATTTAAAAAACCAATAAAGGCGTTTAAGAGCGGTTTTAAATCCCATTGGCTCAATATACATTTTTTCAGTATTTAGTTGACTTATTCGCTCAATCTCATTACTGCCAACATTTATACCATTTTCCTTGTTCAATATAATTGCCATTGTAGCAAAATAGCTTTTTTTGCTTTCCCCCCCTCTAACAAACGGAGCCCAATCATTAGTTCTTTTAGAAGATCGAATTTTCTTCCAGCTTTCTTCATCAAGCCATTTATATCTATTAACATATCTTTCTGCATCAGTAAAAAATACATTATCAGGGAGCATCTCTTCCAGCTCTCGCCTACCTTCAGCTTCAGAATGCATATCATGAATTAAGACAGCTTTTACATTTGCATTTTTCAGTAGGACAGCTGTTAATAGTACCGCATCAATACCTTTTGGACCATCAATCAAAACTACTGAAGACTGCCCCTTTACCTCTGCAGGAATTATTTTACTGGAATCACCAAAACGAAGATTTACACTTGGATAATCTTTAAGCCTCTTTTTTGCTATAACAGCATCGGAGGTATATTTATTCAGCTCAATACTTGTTATTTTAACATCTGATTGATCTTTGAAATATTTAGCCATCATTAGGGTGCTTTGAGCTCTTGCTCTACCACTTTCTACGATTTTGCTAACACCTAATCCTGATGCTAAAGCACACACTGCAAGCATTTCACTATCAATAATCCCCTTATCCTCATACCCCTCACCGGAAACACCACTAAACTGTTTTACATACTTGTCACATATGTCGTAGATTACTTCATCATTCATCACTTATCTTTCACCTTTTTCATTACACCAACAAAAGTTCTATATTTGTTTGTCGGTACCGGGTCTTCGCTAAACATTCTACTGCTAATTACTTCAAAACCTTCATTTTCCAGCCACCCTAGCAAATCATTCTCTAAAAACGGCTGCCTATGCAATTCATTTAGTTCAAATTCTTGTCGACAGTGAACATGCAAATAAAAATATCCATCTAATTTCAAAATTTTATTTATATTACTAAAGCAGACCCTAATATCGTCGCCATGATCCAATGCATTCATAGAGAATACTATATCAAAATATTCATTAGGTACTCCTTCCATTTTTTCTGCAAATGTTTCTCGAACTTCTATTTTACTTTTAGGAATCCAAACACCTGCTTTCTTATAGGAACTAACAATTGGCTCAATTACCCATTTTTCTTTTGCTTGCAAATATTCTGCAACCCCACCAATTGGTCCTGTACCTATATCAACAATTACCTTATTGTGAATATCCCCCAACTGTTTTTGCTCCTCAAAAACATTCAAATACTGCTTAGTTCGCTTTAGCTCGTTGAAATATAGGTTTCCCACACTTAATTTTTTCTGTCTCCAATAAAACAACTCACTTCCAATTGAGTTTGGGAAGAAGCTATTTCGAATTTTCCGCTCAAAACGATATGGTAAGCGTTTAAAAAAGCTATAGGATATATTAATTATCTTAATAATTTTTCTGAAGCCACCTGTATTCCCCCATTCGGTGGAATACGATTTAACTCTTATTTTCCTTAAGCTTTCAGGCAGCAATGCTAATTCTTTTTTTCTCCATTGACTTTTCAAATGAATGATTTTCGCCTTTCTCGGCTCATAACCATCATATTTTTCAATCATATTTGGAAAGAAATTATACGTAGTATAGTGAAATGTTTTACACTGAATCTCGAAACTATCTATAAGAAGAACTCCCTTTCTTGGCGCCTCTTTAGACAAATCGTCCCCCTCGACCAAGCTAAACATTCTTATAAGCTCGACCTGATCCAGCCACCAAGCTCTATCTTTCCACGACTTACAACGTTCCAACCAACTTTCAAGAAATTTCAAACTATTTTCAGGTCTTAAACTATTTATAAATAAAACACCTGCATTTAACCAACTACCAACACCAAACTCTTCAGCTTTGTAATCATACTCAGGCCGCCAAGTCGCTCCGATATCCCATCCCTTATCATCAAATATTTCATCAATATTTGATGTAACAATAACATCTGAATCTAAGTAAATTAGCGGATGCTCGTTAGAATTTAAAAAGCAATCGTGTATACACCTAACTTTCTCGTACATATAATTAGACTCATCAGCGTCGTACCATCTCACAATAGATACATTAGCGTGGATTTTTTCCATTCGTTCTATATTTGATGGCTCATATCCCCAGTCATATATAAACACTTTATTTGAGGGGTAGGTTTCATTGAGGCATTTAAGATTCTCAAATATGATTTCGGGACAATCATTACCCACCATCATAAAATTTAAAGGCTGAGCTTTAATATCACTAAACAATATTTTTCTCCAAATATTTATTTCTTAAGATAACCAATCGTTTTATGAATATATGCTCTTTCAAACATATAAATAGACGCTAAATATACTGTGATACATATCGGGGACAATGCAAATATTTTTAAATAAAACGAATCGTAAAAATAGGTTGCCTCTACATAACTAAAAGTGTAATAACATACAATCAAAGCTAAAAATGGCGATATAAGCAATCTTCCAACACGGATATCAATTATTTTATTCACGGAAAAATAATATAAAAATAACGAAATCACACCCACGAAGGTTAACAAACTTATTAACAACAATAAGCTTTTGGTATAAAAAAATGCTCCATACACCAAGATAAGAGAGACTAACTCGACAAATGCAATTTTATTAACAATACTATAAAGCGCTCTACCATACAAAAACACTCTACCTAAAACCAATATCGGTGCTATAACACCTAAAAGCGCCATATACTTTAAAATATCCGCAGATTCAATCCAGGCTTGCCCAAATAATAGCAAAACAATCTCATCAGAAAATAAAACAAAAACTAGAAACAAGCTTGTAGAAAAACATATATATAGAAACAATAAGGCATTAAATAATTTTGATGATCTAAAGTTGTCATTTTGCAGTTCGGAAAAAGAAGAGAGTGCAACAGGGCGAATTGCATTAAACACTTGAGCTTGAAACATTTGTGCCAAATTTCGCCCTCTAGTATATAAACCAACATCAGTCAAAGTGAGGACATATCCTAGGGCTATTTTATCCAAATGTAGTTTCGCCTTTTCCAAACTACTAACAAAAAGTAGATTTTTCCCTACATTAAAAAAAAGACGAAATATTTTTTTTTCGAAACTATACTCAATATGATTTCGTGTCAAGCTCCACACTACAATTGCGAAAATCAATTTCGCCAAAGTATACTGAACAATAAACACCCATACAGATAAATCATATAAAGCGACGCCTATAGCAACAACTAATGAAAAAACATTTATTATCAATAGATAGACCCCTTTCTTTTTAAACAAAAAAAGGCGATCTAGCGTAAAAACATACACCATTGATACAATTTCAGTTATTTTCGCAGCGCACAACACAAGCATATAGAGCATTGAATCAGCATAAAAAATGGATATAATTAACAATACCATTACTAGATAAAGCGCGCACAACAACAAGCTAAAATATAGCGCATTACCAGCAAGCTTTTCTATAGCATACTCTCGGTTTTGTATGAGAATGACGCCTGGCGAAAATGCAACAACAATACTAACCATTTCGATTACCGCTACTAACAATATATACTCACCAAACAATTCTGGCCCAGCCAATCTAGCAAGAACCACGCCTCCAAGAAAAGTTATAAAAAACGATAAGAAGTTTAGAATAAAACTCCATCTAAATCCTTTGGATATTTTATTGTTAATATTATCTGACATGCGTTATTGTTTTGTTATAACCTTGCAAGCAATTATTACTTATTAAAGAGCTATGAAATAGACTCAGTATTTATATTCGAAACTAATCATTTTACTTCTTTTTTCAATTGCGCTATTTCTACCTCAAACAATTCATACTTTCTAATTTATTTCTTTAGGAATCCAGTCGTTATTCTAGCTTTTTCATCCACGCCTTTAGCGTTAATGCGTACAAATAGCGACGCTTATCTGGATTGTTTTAAAAGTTTCTGGCTTACATCAGGATTATCCGCTAACATTTTTAGTATTCTAAAACGAACTTCTTCGGTCATTTTTAGCGCTTTCGCATTAACATGAGTTTTATGAATAACTTTGTATTGTATGTTCAACGTATGAACAGAGTTGTCAGCTTAGGGCGTTAATTGATGTTTTGTCAAGAAAGTCGACAAAATAATGCGTTATTGATTAATTTTCACGCAACTCAAACCCAGGGGGCACAACGAAGGAATTTGGATATAACAAATGACTCAGCCAACTATAGTATGCGTTTTTAATGCTGACTTTTAAATCAGCACTCGCTTTCCAGCTAAGTGAATTATATTAACATCAAATAATTTTTACATTACCCCATCTGTTTAAGATGTGTCATTCACTTATCCACCCTTAAAACAAACAATCAATGCTACTGCTTGAGGTAATTATGTAATTGTTAAATCTTTATCCACGCCAACATTAATCGGTAGTGCTTTTCCATTATCAAGAAACACGCCGTATTTTTCATCATCCAAACCAATTAGGTTGACACACACTTCAGCCATATCCTCATTAACTAAAAATTCGCGCTTTGGCTTGCTGGTTCCCCAAAAAACTACCTGTTGTTCATTGTCTACTTTTGCTTCATGCATTTTTCGAATGAGTGCAGATTAAGGGCCAATGATAAGTTATATTTGTTCATTTATAGACCATCACTGCCAAATTAAAAAACAACAATACCATATTTCCAATTCCTTACCGTTATTAACTTAATGCGCTTCATCAACGAGTCGCCATGACTGCTCCCAACCCTCAAAACAAAGCCTTTTGAACTCTTCAAGCAATTCATGTTCTGGCAATAATTCACCATTCAATGTGGGCTGACCAACTCCTAACTCATAAGCAGAAAGTATTCGAATATATTGTTGTCGTTTTTCTTTTTCAATGACGATTGGCGGAAAACCTGATTTCAAAACAGGTAAGTTTGATAATAATCGCGCTAGTCGACCATTGCCATCAAAAAATAGATGAATGCGTACAAACGACACATGCAACTCTGTATACACCGATATCGCTTCTTTCTTATCACAAATGCTAGAACATAACTCATTAAAGCGTACTAGCCATTTTGCCATTAGCTGCGGTACATCCGCTGACCTGGCATATTCAAGAAACACTTGTTGCTCAGATTCGTTAACTGCATACGTTCCATTTTCTTCAACTTTCCATGCGCCAACAGGTTTGCAAATATCAGCAATTCGTTCTGTTTGTATCGCTTTATGCAATTTGAATAAATCTTGTTCTGTAACTTCTTCTGAACGCTTTACCAGCTCATAGTTTAAATCGATTGCTTTTGCGTGGCCTACCACTTCTTCGTGATCTTTTAGCGGCTTACCCGATACTGTCAAGCCTGCTTCAATGACAAAAGCTGTTTCGCCGAGTGTTAATGTATTTCCTTCGATTGCTGTTGATGTATGTGTCCACAAATTTCGCAATTGTGCGAGCAATGCTTGTTTTATGTCGTTATCAAGACCATCGAGAAATTTCATTTTTTGATTCTACAACTGGCTCTGACAAATATTAATTTGTGTGACAATCATTTGAATTCCTATCGAACTCTGGTTAGCTTGTTGGGTTAAGCTGCGCTAACCCAACCTACGGGACTGAAAACGGGAAATGAATAATCACAACGGAACCTATCGAAGGTATGACCATGCATCATCCTCCTCATCTTTCTCCCAATCTTGACTCAGCACATCTTC
>Ga0316204_10010090_pt1 | contig 12302 bp, 7 predicted proteins | sample 6monrhotite_MG_2_FD_205661 | JGI IMG/M metagenome (GOLD analysis project Ga0316204, IMG submission 205661) | Microbial mat bacterial communities from mineral coupon in-situ incubated in ocean water Damariscotta River, Maine, United States -... | ecosystem: Environmental > Aquatic > Marine >...
TTGTGTTAAAAAGATTTTAAACTAAGGTTCGAATTGAAATATTGTTTTTATAAAATAAAGTGCGAAACATAAAAAGCCCGACTGGGGGCTTTTTATTTGAGTCTAAATAGAATTATTTTTTGGTGTGTTCTACAGTAACATCTGTATAAACACCACCACGAACCATAAATTCTACACGTACTTTCATCCAACGGGGATTGGTTGCAGCAACTAAATCGTCTAAAATTTGGTTGGTAACAGCTTCATGAAAAGCTCCTGTTTCACGGTATGACCAGACATATAATTTCAATGATTTTAACTCAACACACAATTCATCAGGAGTATAGTCTAGATAGATAGTAGCAAAATCAGGTTGTCCGGTTTTTGGACACAAGCAGGTAAATTCTGGCATTCTAATTGATATTGTGTAGTCTCTATCAATTTGTGGGTTAACAAATGTTTCTAGTTCTTTGCTTGCTGTTGTAGTCATGGCATAATGTATCGTTTAAAAAAATGCACCTTAACTAATATACAAAGGATTATCAAGCCTATATGCGATTATCAAAGATAAAATTAGCCGGATTTAAGTCATTTGTCGACTCTACAGAATTTTTAATGCCATCAAACCTAATTGGTGTTGTAGGTCCAAATGGCTGTGGAAAATCAAATATCATTGATGCAGTGCGCTGGGTAATGGGCGAAACATCAGCAAAAATGTTGCGCGGTGCATCGATGACAGATGTTATTTTTAGTGGTTCAAGTAGTAGAAAACCAGTTGGCACTGCTAGTGTAGAGTTGATATTTGATAACAGTGATGGTTCTGTTAAAGGTGAGTTTGCTCAATATAATGAGATTTCAGTTAGGCGTTTAGTATCTCGTGATGGTCAATCTAAATACTATTTAAATAAGTCAAAATGTCGCAAAAAAGATATCACCGATTTATTTTTAGGAACAGGCTTGGGTCCCCGCAGTTACGCCATTATTGAGCAAGGTATGATTTCACGCATTGTTGAATCAAAACCTGAAGAATTAAGAGGTTATATTGAAGAAGCTGCAGGTATTTCTAAATACCGAGAAAGACGCAGAGAAACTGAGCGAAGAATAAAGCACACACGAGAAAATTTAGAAAGATTAGATGATTTAAGAGCGGAAGTTGGAAAACACATCAATCATTTAAAGAGGCAGGCAAAAAATGCAGAAAAATATAAAGGATTAAAAGAAAAGTTTAGAATCATTGAAGTAGAGTTATTAAGTTTAAATTGGCAACAATGGCATGCAAGGAAGCTAAAGAGTAATGATATAGTTACTGAATTAGATCTGGCTTTGGAGGAAATAAAAACCAGCTTAACAGGCAGTGAAACTCACATTGACAAACAACGCATCGCTTTTCATGTGCTTCAAGATGAAACCAATAAAATTCAAGAACAATTATACTTAGTTAATACGGAGATTGGTAAAATCGAGCAGTTTATCAGTCATACCAAGTCATTATCTGAGCGACTTACTAAAGAGCTACAAGAGGCTGAAATGGCCTATCAAGTCAGTCAAGAACAACTAGTCAAGGACAAGCAAGAGCTTGATAAAGCACAAATGGACATTGAAAAAGTTGCTCCAGAATTAGAAAAAACAGAACTTAACCTTGCTGAAAAACAAGAGGCTTATTCTACCCTCGAAGATGAGTTGTTATCGTGGCAGTCTAGTTGGAATGAATTAGTAGCTCAGATAGCAGAAAAAAACCGCATTATGGAAGTAGAACAAACAAAAATTGCCAGTTTAGATGAGCAATTAATCAGGCAATCTGACCGATTAAAAATATTAAAAAATGAAAGCTCAACGACTATTGCACTGCCATTAGAAGAAGAATTAGAAGCTTTGAAGCTTAAACAAGAAGAACAAATTTATGCACAAGATGAGCTTGTTGATAAGTTAGAGTTAACAAAAGAAAGTCAGGAAAGTAAAAAGCAACAATCTAGGTTGTTACAAGAAAAATTAAATCAAATGCAAATGGAGTTACATCAATTTAAAGGACGCAGAGGTTCATTACAGGCTTTGCAACAGGCTGCTATGTCAGATGATAATGACGAGGTTGGTCAATGGTTTAGTGAAAATGATGTTAAAGATTGTAAAAGATTATCGCAATTATTAACCGTTGAAGCAGGATGGGAAAAAGCTGTCGAAACAGCTCTTGGAGACAAGCTACAATCATTGGTGCCTGCACAAATAGACTCGATCGAACAAGCCTTGTTAAGTTGGAATTATGGTCAACTAATAATTGTAGAAAATACTTCTGGTCAGGTAAAAGCTAGCAAAGGAACTTTATCTGAAATGGTTGACGGTCCTGATGTTATTTATGAGTGGTTTAATTCGATATTTGTTTCCGATAATATCAGCAATGCTATAAAAAATAGAGCTCAGTTGTTAATGGGTCAAAGTAGCGTTACGTCAGATGGAATTTTAGTTGGAAAAAATTGGATGAAAACCATTAACGGTGAAAATGAAGGTGGTTTTTTGTTACGACAAAAAGAGCTCAAAGAATTAGATGATGTTATAGAACAGACAGAAATTACAATTGATGAAACCGTTGAATCAATAGAGCAGTCAAGATCTGCAATTACTCAGCTTGAAGGGCAAAAAGAACAGTTGCAAATGGATGTCAATATGGGGCATCGACGTGCCTCTGAACTCAATGCAAATATAACATCTAAAAATCACAAAATTGAACAAATACAACAACGTAACGTACAGATTAATACAGAGTCTGAACAATTACAAATACAAATTGAGATTGATGAGGCTAGTGTCAAAAAGGCAAGGGCACATTTGGAAGAGGCCATTGAAGTTGCCAGTGAATTACAAAATTACAAAACAAATCAGGAAAGAAGTCAGCATGATTTGGTAGCCACTAAAGAGCAGGCTAAAAAGATACTGTCTGAAACATCTAGTTTTTACTATCAACAAAAATTATTACTACAAAGCTTAGAAAGTAGGGTGCAATCTTCAAACAATGGTATTGCTAGGCTTGAACAGCACAGTGATCGTTTAAAACAACGTAAGGTTGACCTAGTTAAACAAATGTCTCAAGATTCAAATCCTTTAGATGAAAAACAAAACGAATTAGAGTCATTGTTGAATAAGAGAATAGAGACTGAAAAACAAAGAGATGATCTGCGTTCTAAAACACAAAAATGCCAGGCTGAATTGGAATTATTAGAGCGGCAACGCAATGACCATAATGCCAGTATAGAACATGCCAGGGTTAAACTCGAAAATGCAAAGCTTGAACAGCAAAGCTATAGATTAAAAGCCGATGCTTATGAAGAGCAAATCACCGAAAAAGGATTTGTTGTCAAAGATATTTTGTCTACTATACAGGAAGGGCATAACCCTGAAATGAAGCAAGATGAGCTGGAGAGGTTGAAAAATAGCATAGTGCGACTCGAGCCTGTTAATTTAGCGGCCATTTCAGAATTTGAAGAAGAAAGCCAGCGCAAAGAATTTTTAGATACACAAAATGATGATTTAGTTGAAGCTTTAGAGACATTAGAAAAAGCCATTCGTAAAATTGATAAGGAAACTCGAACTTTATTTAAGGATACTTTCGAGGCCATTAATACCAATATTAAAATACTATTTCCGAAATTATTTGGGGGTGGGCATTGTTTTCTTGAACTTACCAGTGATGATTTGTTAACCACAGGCGTTTCTATTATGGCCAGGCCTCCTGGAAAACGTATCTCAAATATTCAATTGTTATCCGGTGGAGAAAAAGCCTTAACTGCAGTGGCCATGGTGTTTTCAATATTTAATTTAAATCCAGCGCCATTTTGTATGTTAGATGAGGTAGATGCCCCCTTAGACGATGCCAATGTTGGTCGTTTTTCCAAAATGGTTAAAGAAATGTCAGATAAAGTTCAGTTCCTATTTGTGACTCATAACAAGGTAACGATGGAAATCGCTAACCAACTCAATGGAGTCACCATGCGTGAACCTGGTGTATCAAGACTAGTCAGCGTAGATTTGGCAGAAGCTGAAAAAATGATTGATTCATAATATATGACTTATGGCATGGAGTTATTAAGATGAGTTCTATTATAATAAGAGTTTTTAATGTTGAATAAAACATAAAATGCAATTAACACAAGCCTCATTATCAAACCGAGTGGCTGTTGCAGTGGGTGTGTTATTGGTGGCAATTTTTGGTTACATAAGTTTAACCAAATTACCCATTCAATTAGCACCTAATGTAGAAAGGCCTGCCATTGGGATTAGTACTTCATGGCGTGGAGCTGCGCCAGAAGAAATTGAATCAGAAATTCTTGAACCTCAAGAAAAAGTCTTTCAAGGCTTACCTGGTTTAACTCAAATGTCTTCAAGTGCCAGTCCTGGTAATGCTAATATAGTCCTTGAGTTCTCTGCTGATATGGATATGCAAAGAGCGCTTGTTGAGGTTATTAATAGATTGAATCAAGTGCCAACCTACCCAGTTGATGCCACAGAGCCTCGAATAAATTTGGGAGCAAGCCGCTTTGGTGGGACTCCAATTGCCTGGTTTTCTTTTAACCTTGCTCAAGGTAATAATCAAGATATTGCTACTTATCAAGACTTTATCAATGACAATGTTGTCCCTAAGATTGAACAAATCAAGGGGGTAACAAAAGTTTCTGCATTTGGTGGTAGACCGCATGAGTTACGCATCACATTTGATCCATTTAAGGCGGCAACATTAGGTCTGGATCTTACCCAATTTGCTAATTTAAATAATGCTTTTAGGAATGTTTCAGCTGGTACTAAAGATGTTGGGAAACGCAAATATACTATACGTTATGAAGGTAAGTACGATGCCAGCAACCTTGCAGATATGATTCTCCAATGGCGTGATGGCAAGCCCATATATTTAAGAGATGTGGCAGAAATTAAATTACAAATGCAAGATGTTACAGGTTCAATTACCAGAAATGGCAGGCCTGGATTAGCCATGAACGTAATACCAGAGGCAGGTGTCAATGTATTAGATGTGATGGAATTATTAAAGTCGACCATTAAAGATCTAGATGAAGGATTGTTAAAAGATAATGGTTTAACCATTCAACAGATTTATGATGAGACGGTCTATACACAGTCATCAATTTCAATGGTTAAAAATAATTTGCTATTAGGTATGTTTTTAGCCATTGGTATTTTATGGTTTTTCTTAAAGCGTCCAATTCCTGCGTTTATTGTGGCCATTGCTATCCCGATTTGTTTGCTCGCTTCATTTATAGCGATGGAAATACTGGGCCGCTCATTGAATATCATATCTTTGGCTGGATTAGCTTTTGCCACTGGCATGGTATTAGATGCAGCCATAGTGGTCTTGGAAAACATTATTAGACAAAGAGAAAAGGGGCTCAAATCGACTGCGGCTTCATTAGTTGGAACAACACAGGTTTGGGGTGCTTTATTGGCATCAACGGCTACCACAGTGGCTATATTCTTACCTATAATATTTTTAAAAGATGAGTCTGGCCAATTATTTGCTGATTTAGCTGTAACCATATCTGTTTCTATTGTTGTTTCATTAATTGTTGCCGTTACTGTTTTGCCAGCGGCTGCTTCCAAATGGATTAAAGAAGATAGCTTTGAAGATCACCATTATCATTGGTGGGAAAGTGTTGCAGAATTTATAAGTAAAATCACCAATACTCGGACAAAGCAAATTTCATGGATATTGACACTAACTATTGTGCCATTACTTGTGGCCTACTCAATAGTGCCACCAGCAGATTATTTACCTTCGGGTAAACGCAATCAGAGTTTTGGATTTTTATTACCGCAGCCTGGATTATCAGTTGAATCAGCACAGGAAGATTTAGTTGATGTGATTAAAAAAAGGATGCAGCCCTATGTAGATGGTGAAAAGCAACCCAAAGTTGAAAATTATTTTTTAGGTTTGTTTGGACAAGGTGCGTTTTTTGGTGTTAACGCTGATGATCCAGATGAAGTGGATGAGTTGCTTCAAATCATCAATTCTAAAATTCTTAAAGATTTACCTGATACTTTTGGATTTGCCAGAAGAGCCTCTATCTTTAGAGGTATCGGTGGTGCCAGACAGATCAATGTGGACCTACAGGGGGGAGATTTTGAAAGAATATTGGAAGTTGGTAAAGCGGCTTTTGGAAAAATACAACAACTGATTCCTAATGCCCAAGTGCGTCCATCTCCATCATTAGAGTATGGCGAACCAGAATTACGTCTAAAACCCAATGACCGCGCGTTAGCAGAAGCGGGTTGGACAAGAAGTCAATTATCTGGGATAGTGCGTTCATTGGGGAATGGTAACTTTGTCGGTGAATATTTTAATGGTACGAGAAGATTCAATGTTATCTTAAGAAATGATAAATGGTTAACACCTGAAGATTTCAGAGATGTGCCACTATATGCCGCATCTGGGGAGATCATGGCACTGGGTGATTTGGCCAGCATTACCAGAACTGCAGGCCCCAGCCAAATTGCGCGATTAGACCGCTTAAGAACCCTTACTTTACAAGTGTCCCTGCCAGATGAAGTGCCATTAGAATCGGCCATGCAATTACTTAAAGATGAACTTTCACCAATGTTGAAAAGTATGATGCCCGAGAATAGTATGGTGAATTATCGTGGCACAGCAGAATCACTGACTATAGCTTTAAAGAGTCTAACTAACTCTTTCTTATTGGCAATTATTATACTTTATTTGTTAATCAGTGCTTTATTCCAATCATTTAGAGATTCACTATTGGTGATCACAACCATTCCAATGGCTACAGTTGGTGGAGTATTAGCGATTCGTTTAATGGATATGGCCGTGGGCCAACAAATGGATTTATTAACCATGATTGGGTTTATCATTCTATTGGGATTAGTGGTGAATAATGCAATTTTGTTGGTAGATAGGGCACGAATGGCACAAGCTGATGGTCTGAACAGAGACGAGGCTGTAAAAAATGCAGTTTTACTTAGGATAAGACCCATACTTATGTCTACATTAACCAGTATTTTTGGTATGTTGCCCTTGTTAATAATACCAGGGTCAGGCACCGAGTTATACCGTGGATTAGCAGCAGTGATTGTTGGCGGCATGTTGTTATCTACCTTATTTACATTGATATTATTACCGAGTTTATTGAAATTATTTTCTAGAGACTCAAAACATACGGATTTAGAAAATGTTCAAACTTGAAAAAATAAAGCACCCTTTGAAACTTAATAGAATACCTGGAATTGCAATAAGTCTGCTGCTTTTATTTAGCATGAATAGTTTTGCACAATTTGGCGGACCCACTGCCGTGAAAGTCAGTCAAGTAGAAGAGTTGATGATGTCTCCGGTTAGAAATATTCCTGCAAATGTACAAGCAAAATTCATATCAACCATTAAAGCGGAATCTCGTGGAGTACTAACACGCATGGCAGAAATTGGTGGCCTGTTAAAACAAGGTGAGGTACTGGCAGAATTAACAGATACTCAGTCGCAATTACGTGAGCAAGAATTGCAAGATGCTGTTAATAGTGCACGTGCAAAATACACATTTTTGAAGTCAGAGAATACAAGATTTAAAGATATGTTGGTCAATAATTTAATTTCTCAATCACAACTTGATCAAAGTAAATCAGATTATATTTCTGCACAAAGTGATTTGGCACAATCGATCTCTAGGTATAACCAATATAAAGATCAAATAACTAAGCTAAATATTTTGGCCCCATTCGATGGACATGTGATGCAGCAATTTGCTCAGCCAGGCCAATTATTAAGTTCGGGTGATAATGTGATAGAATTTATGCAGGCAGGAAATTTAGAGGTGGTTGTCAATGTGCCTTTTAAATATAAAGCACAAATTAACAATGGTGCTGTGTGGCAGGTTAAGACCAGTGATGATAGGATCATTGATGCAACTATTAGTCGTTTTATACCAGCAGCTACCGGTAATTCTCGTACAATTGAAGTTTACTTAACGGTAGCCGATACCAGCTTGTGGTCTGGTGAATCTGTTAATGTATTGGTACCTATACAAGCTAAAACTAAAGTTATTGCGGTTCCAAGAGATGCCTTAGTGATAAGAAAGAATGGAACGTTTATCTATAAGGTTGTTGAAAACAAATCACATAAAGTAGATGTGATAACAGGCATAGCCCAAGAAGATATGATAGCTGTAAAGGGATTGTTGTCTCCAGGGGATGTAGTTATTGTGCGTGGAAATGAACGACTAAGACCACAACAAGATGTTAAAATTCTTGAGAATTAAATAAGTTTATTTTTGTGAATTCATGAATGAATTAATAAAAATTACAAAGCCTGAAATTTTTAATTTTCAAATGTGTTTAAAATTTCTCGACCGCGGATATGCTGAATGCCTGTATGTTGTTTCTAATTCTTCTGTAAAAAGATTAATCCGTTTAACTTCTGGTTTAGCTCTAATTGAGGTTTATGATGATGAAAGTAATATCATTGTAAAAACCAGTGATAAAAAACTATCTAGTCTTGATAGAAAAGAAATCATAGCATATGTTTTTGATTGGTTTGATTTAAATCGAGATATTCAAGCTTTTTACCAATTATTACTGGCACATCAACAAACTAAATATTTTCCAGAGAGATACCATGGCCTAAGATTAATGGGTATTGTAGATTTATTTGAAGCCCTTTGTTGGTGTGTGATAGGTCAGCAGATAAACCTCACTTTTGCGCACAAAATAAAAACCCGCTTGGTTCATAAATATGGAGAATCAGAAATTGTTCATGGTAAAACTTATTACTGTTTTCCCAAGCCTGAAGTATTAGCAAATCTTGATAGAAAAGAATTAGTTGCCATGCAATTTTCCAAACAAAAAATCAATTATGTGATAAATATTGCACAGGCTTTTTGTCAAGGGCAGATTGATAAAACAGAATTGTTGAGGTTAAACAAAACAGAGCAGATGAAAAAACTCACTGCCATCAAAGGCATCGGCCCATGGACGGCTAACTATGTTTCCATGAAATGTCTGCGCGATATGACTTGTATTGCCTATGGTGACACGGGCTTAAGTTCTTCACTTTATAAGAATTTTCAAACAGATAAAAAGCCCAGCCATGATGTGATTGATAAGGTATTTGAGCCTTATGCCGGCTGGGAATCCTATTTAAATTTTTATTTGTGGCGCAGTTTGAGTCCAAAATAATCACCAGAATTAATCTAAATTTTATAAATCACATGTTGTTCCTGCAGGCTGTGTTAAACGTGTATAAGAATAACTTCCAGAACCATACCCTTCTACCGTTGAATTGTAACTGACATTAATATTATTGCAACCTGCTTGATACTCAAGAATTACAGTTCCCCACGATTGAAAGTCTAGTTCTGATGGGTTAAATTGACTTCCAAAACCAGTGGTACTAGCAGGGTATATCATATTGGCAGTTAGCGTATCACCATTGATTTCAACATCTGAGCTTAAAAACCAGAACTGTTTGCCATCTGGGGTGTAAGTATAGAAAATAACAAACGCGCTGCCACTATCTAAATATTGAACAAAAACACCTTCACCCGACCGAGATGTATCATAAAAAGAGCCAGATCTACCTGTCATTAAGTTAGGTTGACTTTGATCGCAATTCAGTAATCGGGTCAAACGGTTATTTTTGACTAATAAATTTTCTATCTCGTTTTGAAACTCAAAGCCTGTTTGAAAAGTTAACCTACCAGGACTGCTAGTGGCATTGCAGTCTGGGAATATCAATGACATTCCTCCTATTGTCGTAGTAACAATGTTATTCGGATTAAATGCTGTACCGAAAACACCACCACTGGTAGTTTGCATTTCATCAATGACCACTGAATTTCCGATTACATTACCGACACCAATAAACCACATTAAATCTGATTTATTTGGATTATAAGTAAACATGGTGACTAATGCAGAAGTCGCTGAAAGCATTTCCAGAACTATACCCTCGCCAGAACGATCCACATCATAAAATAAACCGCTTTGGGCATTGGTTAAATTCAATCCACCTTGTACTTCATAAGAGCCTCGATCACACTCAAATACACCATCTAAATTAGCATCTTGCGGTCTTCCTAATCCTCTGGAGTCTTTATAGTCACAAGGTAAAAAATCAAATCCTTCAGTGTTTTCTAACTGTGTTATTGGACCAGAATCAATGGCAGGTGATTCTGCTTGCAGTGAAACTAACTGATCAGCACTGTCTATATTTGTCAGGGGATCTGTGTTAGTTAAATCTGTTGACTGATTTAGATTACAGCTGCTTTCATTAGAAATATTATAACCCAAGGATGAAATAGCATTGGTACCAAAATCATTACACACCGCATTGAATTTACTATTTAAAACTTGTTTGTTGTTACTGGGTGTCATATCAAATAAATTGCCAAATAAATTAACAGTGTCAGTTGAATCTATGGCATTGCCCATTCCAGTAAACGTATTATTTCTCATCATCATTCTACCATTTGGGTTCTCAAATAATACATTTGGACAGTTCGCTGTAAATGTATTGCTTCTCAATATTAATGCATAGTCATAACGTGCATTTCCAGTTGAATTAATATTGATATCACAACCAAATACTCCTGCGTTGTTATCTTCAAATACTGAACCTCCTATTATTGCAGCTGCATTTCCTTGAACACTAATAGCTCCTCCTAATGAGCCTGCACTGTTTCGAATATACCTTCCTGGTCCTTCAATTGAGGTTCTACCGGACTCTGTAGCAAAAAGTACAGTATCACCTGTTACATATATTGCTCCACCTTCACCAGTGGCAAAGTTATCTCTAAAGTCAGTACCTACACAATATAAAGATGATCTTCCTGATGCAAGAAGCGCTCCTCCATTTCCATTGACATTAAATGATTCTACATTAAGTTGACCTAGTTCAAACCTTGTTTCCACAACTTCAGCTAGCCTGAAATTTGCAGCGGTTGGATCCCTTTTTAATGTTATTTTTGTATTTATACCGTTTCCAGGAAAAATCACAATATCAGAAGTGATAACAGGTAATGCATTATCTGTGCCCATATAGGCTTGGGTAAAAGTAAATGCGGTTTCGTTGTTTGGACCTGGGATTACTACAATACGAGTTGGACTTGTTGAGTTATTTGCTATTTCAATTGCCTCAATTAGGGCATTATTATCTCCTGCTTGAACTGTGACAGTATTAGTGATTCCATTTGTATATATGCAAAATAAAGTCAAAAACACTAATCCAATTTTTAGTTTCATTTTTTACCCCTTAATAATTTACCATATTTATACATGCGTAATTTAGATACAAATCACAGCAACTTATTTAATTATATTAATTAATTGCAAACTATACAAATTTAAATATGTAAATTCTTTTTCAATCAGGTTTTGGGTGGCAAATTGTTCTCTAAATTCATAATTTGATTTTAATATTAAATTGCTTGTTTTAATGCAAAAAATAATACTATGATTTGAATGCTAAGGTATATAAAGCTTTTGTTGGGTGGGAACCTTATTTGAATTTTTATTTATGGAAAAGTTTAAGTTAATGTAAAATCAGTTATTCCTTTTTCTCGCGAGATTAAATAATACTGTTGCAATACCAGACATCATTAATGGAGTTTTAAAACTACTAAAAGATCCAACAAATGAAACAATAATTAAAATAATGCCAATTGCATACAGAGTAAAAGGGGAAAAGATCCCTTTTGATGAAATACTTTTTCTTAATGGAGAATTAAGAATAATAGTGTTGTTATTCAATTGGGTTTTTGAAGTTTTAATAGAAATGGCCATTGCAGAAAGAGGGAGGCCAGCAAAAACAAAAATAACCGCTGCAATACCAGAATTAAATATTATGGCATAAAAAACACAACACAAAGAAATAATATAACAAACTGCTTTAATTAGTATCTTTGTGTTGTTACTTAATTCCCTGTCAAAATTATTACTAGTTATCATAATAATAATTATATCATTATGAGATCAAGGTTTGTATATGGCTAAAGTACTTTTTGGATTAACTCTCTAAAGCTCTGTTAATATATTTTTCTATGTCTTTAGGCTTTTTAGTTGGAGCAAATCTTTTCACAGGTTTACCATCTTTCCCTATTAAGAATTTTGTAAAATTCCATTTAACTTTTTTCCCAAGTGTGCCAGGTAGTTCGTCTTTTAGGTATTTAAATACAGGGTGAGCATCACTCCCATTCACGTCAACTTTGTCAAACATAGTGAAATCAACACCGTAATTTTTTAAACAAAAAGTTGCAATTTCTTCATTGCTTCCAGGGTCTTGAGAGGCAAATTGATTACAGGGGAATCCTAATATTTCTAGTCCA
>Ga0316204_10010091_pt1 | contig 12300 bp, 12 predicted proteins | sample 6monrhotite_MG_2_FD_205661 | JGI IMG/M metagenome (GOLD analysis project Ga0316204, IMG submission 205661) | Microbial mat bacterial communities from mineral coupon in-situ incubated in ocean water Damariscotta River, Maine, United States -... | ecosystem: Environmental > Aquatic > Marine >...
AACACGCCCGTTTCTGTGTAGTAAAAACACCGCCCCTTGCGGTCAATCACACCTGGTTTATGCCCCAGTTCCCCAAGAACTGCATCGTAAAAAACCTTCGACTTTTCAACATCGTCCGCACCAACCATAATATGACTGAACATTCTAACTCCTGATTTTATGTATGTAATTAACGGCTCACTGAACATGTTATCCTGCGTCTTCATAGAAAACAAACGTCGACACAGATCAAATGAATTTGCCAACAAAGCCTTCAGCGCAGGTCCGGATACTTAGCTTTGCAGTAGCACGGTTGGGTTACATCTACATCTATCTTGTGGGCAGAAACAATATTCGGGGTTTTTGAATGCCCCTTAGTTAGCTGCCTACGGGCGGAATAGCCAGATATCAAGTAATGAGCCTGATCGGATAAGATCGTACGGAGGGAATGGTTCAATCAATACTTTAAAACGAATTCCAGTGAATTAGGACCGGACACCCTGTGTCACCACCGACACGCCGCCAACCCGAAAATTAGTTTGCAGGCTTCACTCGAATTTTACTTTTGTTCACCTTGGTGCCATGCAATTTTTCAATGGCAACCATCGCTTCTTCCTCGAATTCCATCTCGACAAACCCAAAGCCTTTTGAAGCACCGCTCTTGTCATCAAGGACAAGATTGCAGGCTGCAACATTGCCATGAGCTTTGAATAAATCTTCTAAATTTTGTTCGTCAAAATCCCGTGGCAAGTTGAGGGCGATCAGTTTCATTTAGGCTCCCATAAAAATAAACGAGCGTGGCATTAAAGGGTCGTATCAGGGTAAATCATTGACGAGATAAAGTCCGTCTCAAGCTAAAACTTCAATGTTTTGACCGTTCCTGTGATGCTCAGGCCGGCCTTGGCGGTTTGAATATTGTTGTTTAAGCCTTCTAGTTTATGCTGCGCTGCAGCTTCTTCTTGTTCATTTTGTGCACCGTTTTCTTCTTGATCACGCTTAAGGTGATCGATCTTCGATTTTGCACGACCTCGCTCTACCAAATTGTTGATGAGGTTCAACTGTGCTTCATCAAAGGGTATCTCTTCAATATTCAAACCAAGAGATTGAAGCTCTGTGATGTCAGGCAAGTCATCACAGAAACCATAAACGATTTTGTTGTGGCGATATCCATACTTCTCAAGCTTGCATTTCTTCTTAATCTCGTCGACTTCCAGGCGATAGTCACTTTGCGGCTTGGGCGTGAGTTTGAAGATTTGCATTGGATTTCGCCTGTTTGAGTTGTGCATTCATTTGAGAAGACAATAAAGAAAAGGCCCCGCTTCATCTGGGTTTTCCTGTGCGTAGGAAAACGATATCTCCGCGAGTTCATAGTAACAGCTTACCCCACCCCCGGACTTAGATAGCATCTGAACGAATTGGCCCCAAATCGTTCAGATGCTCCTTTGCTTTTGCTCGATAGAAAATCTATTCCGAAAGCGAAGAAGCGCCACCGTGCGCTGCCGACCAATCCATGGGATTGTGAAGAAATTTCTCTACCTCTCCGATTGTTTTTGTATCGAAGTAGTTATTTTTCTTCGCTATCTTGAGTACATCCCACCAAGTCGCGAGTGAATGCATTTGCAGTCCAATTTTATCCAAGGCATCTCTGGTGTGTGGAAAAATATCGTAATAAAAAACGACGAAGGTGTGATCCACCTGGGCACCAGCATCGCGTAAAGCTTCACAAAATTTGATTTTGCTATTACCGTCAGTGGTCAAATCTTCCACCAATAAAATGCGAGACCCGTCGCTGAAATCTCCTTCGATTTGAGCGTTTCGGCCAAAGCCTTTTGCTTTTTTCCTGACATATTGCATCGGAAGCATTAAACGTTCGGCAATCCAGGCGGCAAATGGAATTCCCGCGGTTTCGCCACCTGCAATTGAATCAACTGATTCAAAACCAATATTCCTGGTTATCTCAGAGGCTGCGAAGTCCATCAACGTATTGCGAACTCTCGGGTACGAAATGAGTTTCCGACAATCGATATACACCGGACTGGCCCAACCGGATGTAAACTTGAAAGGTTCATCGGCCCTAAATTGGATGGCTTTGACTTCGACGAGCATTTTCGCCGTAAGCTCTGAGATTACTTCTTTGTCAGGGAAAGTCGTTGAAAACATGGTTTCTCCTGGTGCAAGGGATGAGTTTTTACCGAGGCATGGCCGTTTATAGGCTACCACCTGATATCGACCAAGTTCCCGCTTCTGCAGGAGAAAAAACTCTTACCACACCCTTACCTTCACCCACAAGACAATCGGTTGCCTTGGCCGAGCGGGCGCCTTTCTTCAACGTTATAGTGTCTTGATTTGGCAGGGTTCCGTAAAAACTTGCCCCATTTAGAGATGCAAACGCCTCTAGGTTATCAAGTGCGTTATCGGTGCTGAATATATCAGCCAAAATCGGCATTATCGTTGGTGCATTGAAAATCCCCGCACATCCACAGTCAACTTCTTTGGCGTTCACCGGGTGGGGAGCGGAATCGCTTCCAAGGAAAAACTTTTTGTTCCCGGACGTTGCAGCCCGTCGAAGCGCTAATCTGTTTTCTTCACGTTTCGCAATAGGCAGGCAATACATATGCGGTCGCAATCCGCCGACGAACAGGTCGTTTCGATTAATAACCAGATGGTGAGGAGTGATTGTTGCCGCCAGGTTCTTTTTTGATCTCAGAACATAATCAACGGCATGAGACGTCGTGATGTGTTCCAGAACAACTTTCAGATCTGGGAATTCTTTCCGTAAGGGCTCCAATACCAAGTCTATGAACACATGTTCCCGATCAAAGATATCGACTTCCGGGTCGACCACCTCGCCGTGAATAAGAAGAGGTAGTCCGACCGCCTGCATGGTTTCCAGAACCGGATAAGCGCTTTCAATGTCAGCGACGCCATCATCTGAATTGGTTGTCGCTCCAGCCGGGTAATATTTTACACCCATGATTTCGGAGTGTTCGGCGGCAACGCGGATATCTTCCACGTCTGTTGTTTCGGTCAAATACAACGTCATTAAGGGCCTGAACGGGTGCCCCTCAGGCAGTGCTTCTATTATTCTATCCCTGTAAGACAGTGCGTCGGGAACCGTTCGTATCGGTGGCTTAAGGTTTGGCATGATGATGGCTTTACCAAAAATATTGGCCGTAAAGGGCAGCACCAAATTAAGCATCTCGCCGTCACGAAGATGGAGATGCCAATCATCCGGCCTGACGATCTGAATGATACCCTGATCACTCAAACGACGTAGCCCAGAACAAATCGTTTCAGAACTGACACACCAGCCATAAAATCATCCAGTTCCATTGCTTCGTCAGGATTATGGGAGCCATTTTGGTTGCGCACAAATATCATTCCCGTTGGCACACCGCCATTGGCAAAAATCGAAGCATCGTGCCCAGCACCGCTCGGGATACTTTCGTCAGGCAGGTTTTCGGCACGCGCTGCGGCCAGCAGGGCCTCGATAATATTTTCATCGAGTTCTGCGGGTGCTGAATGAATTGGATCATCAAATTCAAATTTAACCCTGCGGTCCCGCTCAATCGTTTTGCATTCCGATCTTAGCAACCCATCGAGGGCATCCAATGTTGCCTGATCCTGGCTGCGGGCTTCAAAACTGAAGGTAAGCTCATCAGGAATACGCGACATCGCATGATAGTCGCTGTTGGTGTGGAAGATACCGGACGTTAAAACCAGATCACCACCATGCTGTAAAATGGTGGTCCAATGATCTTCCATGCGCGAAATCAAGTCGGCGGCGGCAAAAACAGAATCTTGCCGCAACCACCGTGGTACAGTACCGGAATGTCCGGCTTCGCCGATGCAGCGGATTTCACGGTGGCGAGTGTTGCCACGAATTCCAGTGACAATAGCCACCGGCCAATTCCGGTCAATGAGCACAGGTCCTTGTTCAATGTGCAGTTCGACAAATGCTACAATATCATCAGGTTCTATTAGCATATTACCACCAGCAATACGCTCAACATCGGCTCCGACAGATGTCATCGCCACGGCGAGAGATTTCCCGGTATCCCGATGCGTTGCTTGCAGGTCTTCCTGCTTCAACAGTCCGAACAAGGATTTCGAACCTACGTATGTGCGACCGTACCAGGCACTTTCCTCGCCTCGAAAGGCGATCACTTTCAACGGTACGGGGGGGGATATATTATTGAGCGAAAAATCTGCCAGAACCGCAATGCCCGCAACGACGCCAGCCAGACCATCATAATTTCCGCCTTGTGGCACTGAATCTACATGAGACCCTGTCAATATATGGCGGCCACCAACGTCATCACCGAGCTGAAAAGTTACATTAGCAGCGTCATCCGTTTTGACATTGATATTCAGCTTTCTGGCAACTTCAATCAGGTGCTCGAGGGCGCGGCTTTCTCCTTCGCCATATGAAGCCCGCGTGACGCCCTGAGTATCTTTCGTCAATTCGGCTATGTCGGCAAACAATTCTGCCGCCAGCGTGGCTGTATCTGCCACCATTCCAACTGCTTTGGGTGCCACTGTCATATTCCGACCTCCATGAGTATCGCACCGTCTGAAGCATTTTGATCGTCCACCGCACCGATCAGGTCGGTAATTTTTTTGATGCCCTTGCCGTCAAGGTAGGCGGCCAGGTCGGATATGATCGTTTTCATGGACGACGGATTGACGAAGGTTGCCGTCCCCACCTGAACAGCGGCGGCACCCGCGAGCATAAATTCAACAACATCTTTTGCCGAACTGATGCCACCACACCCGATTACGGGAATTTCAACGGATTTTGCGCATTGGTAGACCATGCGCAAGGAAATTGGTTTAATTGCCGGGCCAGATAATCCACCCATTACGTTGCCGAGAGTGGGTTTATACGTTTCAATATCTATCTGCATCGCCAATATGGTGTTCGCGACAACGAGGGCATCAGCGCCGGCCGCCTCTGCGGCCTTGGCAACTTCAACAATCATACCGGTGTTCGGTGTCAGCTTGGCCCACAGTGGGGTACCGGTGATCGATCTCAGTTTTTCCACGACCTTCCGTGTGGAGTCTGGCCGACCGGCGAAAGCTTTGCCATCGTCTTCGATATTCGGGCACGAAATATTGATTTCGATGGCATCGACGCCGGGCACGGAAATTTGCTCACAGATATAGGCGAACTCATCCACGGACGGGGCCGATATGCTGGCTACGAAGGGCACATCGTAATGTCGGTATAGCGGTAAGACAGTGTCCTTGAAATGTTGAATTCCCTTGCTGGGAATGCCAATGGAATTCAACATGCTGTATCCGGCCTCAGACACCCTGGGGGTGGGGTTTCCGCTGCGAAATTCTGCCGTAATTGTCTTGGCAACATGGGCCCCCAAAATCCCAATATCGAATACGGCGGAAAGTTCTTCTGAAAACGTTCCCGACGCAGGCATGATCGGGTTCTTCAGGGCCAAACTGCCAATTTTGTTGCTCAAGTCTACCATGGTTGAGCTTCTTGCAGGTCAAACACGGGGCCTTCGCTACAGACACGCCGATGGACTATTTCGCCATCGACATTGAAGGAGCGAACGCAGCAAAAACACATACCGATGCCGCACGCCATTTGCTGTTCCAGGGCAATTTGACCGGCAATTCCATGATCCAGACAAATACGCTGCAATAGCTTCAAGATGCGATTGGAACCACAGGTATAAAATGAATCAATCCCCTGATCATTGATCAGGTCGCTGATGATGCCGTCGAGATTTTCAACCGAGCTGGAACCGTCATGATCTGTAACGCAAATAACTTCCGCGCCGTAAGAGTGAAACAAATCCTGAGACATCAAAACTTCCGGTGATCTTGCGCTGCAAATGGCGGTAAGTTTTTTCCCTCTCACAGCGGCATAACGGGCCAGCGGTGCCAATGTCGCCAACCCGACGCCTCGGGCGACAAGAACCAGGTTTTGCCATTTGTCATCAATCCAGAAACCTTTGCCAAGCGGGCCAACAATGTTGAATTGATCACCACTCACCAACGTCGCCATGGCATGAGTACCTTTGCCATGAACCTTGTACAGGAACTCGATGCGACCTGCTTCTTTGTCAAAATGGTAGATGCTCATGGGCCGTCGCAAGTAGGAAACGGAATCGCCCACGGGCGGACACAACAGATGAAAAAATTGTCCTGGGGTAATATCCAGCCCAGCCTTGGGCGCTTTTAAAATAAGGTGCCGGTATTCCGTGTTGACCGGAATATTGTCAACCACCGTGCAATCGCATTCATATACTGAAGCGCGCCCTGCAACTGAATTTATGGATGCTTCGTCGCGCATTGTTTCACCAGATTGAATGGTCATTTTACGAGCAGATTGGGAAGGAAAGTTGAAATTCCTGGCACGTACGTGATCAACATCAAAACCAGTATGTTCACAAACAGAAATGGCCAGACGCCATTGATGATTGTCATCACAGGTTTTTGCAACGTCGAGGCGGCGACAAATATATCCAGTCCGAAAGGAGGTGTAATCATGCCGATGCCAATGTTCAACGTAACAACCAAGCCAAAATGAATGGGGTCTATTCCCAGGGCCGTTGCCACGGGAAACAGTGGCGGAACAAGAATTAACAAGGCCGAGTTCGGATCGATAAACATCCCTGCAATAAAGAACGCTATATTTACCGCCAGCAGGAATGTCACCGTACCCGCATCAATGCTGACCAAAAAATTTGTCAACAGGTCGGGAAGCTGGATGACGGTTACGAAATACGACAGCACACTCCCCATGGCGAGAAGGACGAATATAACGGTGGAGGATACGGCGCCTCGCTCTATCAACTGGAAAAACCGGCTCCAATTAAGATTTTTGTAGATGATCGATTCCACGAGCAAGGCGTATATGACGCTCACAGCTGCCGCCTCGGTCGCTGTAAAAATACCCGAATAAATACCACCCAGGATAATCACCGGCATACCCAGCGCCCATCTTGCTTCTTTAAACCTGAGCAGAAATTCGCCCTTAGCGAGGGCTGGCGCACTGCCGACGTTGTTGCGTTTACTTTCAAAAACAACAAGGGCGGCAAAGGCCAACCCCAGAACCATGCCAACGGCCAGACCGCCCGCAAACAAAGCGGTAATTGAGGTACCGGTCATCCAGCCATAGATGATCATCGTGATGCTGGGTGGGATGAGGATCGCCGTTTCGGCGCTGGAGACAATCAGGCCCAAACTAAATTTATCGCTATACCCAATTTTGCGGAGATCCGGGTACATCAGTTTTCCAATCGCCGCAACGGTCGCCGCGGCGGACCCGGACACAGACCCAAACGCCATTGCGCTGCCGATTGTCGTATGGCCTAAACCACCCGTGCGATGACCGAAGCAAGCCTTGATAAAAGTCGTTAACCTGCGGGCGATTTCCCCGGAGGACATGACTTCTGCGGCAATGATAAAAAATGGAATAGCCAGGAGTGTCGTATGATTAATGCCGCCGACCATTTTTTGAACCAGGACAGCATCGGGAATACCCGAAAAAAATGTCTCTTTGACCATGATGGCCGGAAGACCTAACACGACAAACATTTCGAATCCGAAGGTCAGGAGAACCAGCGCGACGATGATGATCAGGAAAATCATTTTGGTTATCCTGCCGTCGACTGCCGGACGGAAGTGATGTTTTCAGGGCCGTACCGGTCGGTCAGACCGAATAGATCCAAGGCGTAGCGCAATGCCAGCAAAGTGAACCCGGTCATCGGGCCGATGTATAAAATGTACATCGGCATATTCAGGGTCGGGCTGACCTGTCCCGTAGACATAACAAAAATAGTCATGTGATAGCCAAGCCAGGCGCTGTAGATCGAAAAAATGGTCCCGGCCAAATCAATTAGCTTTCGTATGTAAAACCTGAACTTGGGAGCCAACGCGACCAACAACGTAGTCATTGCAATATGTCGCCCCCGTTCCAGGGCAAGGCCGAGCGCCATGAAGACACCCCAGACCATCAGGATGCGTGAAGCTTCGTCAATCCAGGCAAATGTACTGGCGAATTGGGGGGTAACTTCCCTGACCAGAACGTTAAACCCAAACAAGCCGATCATCAAAATCGTGATAGCGACGACCATACCTCTTTCGAGATATCGAATTTTGACGGCTGCGGTCCGCAAGATTTTCATCATCGTTGAAGAAGCCTGTCTCAATGTAGGTATCGATGGATGATTCGGAGGAAGAAGACCCTTCCTCCCCCGAAATCATACATACAGATCAACCGCCGGTGAGGCGCTTGTATTCTTTTTCGTACATGTCGATGAGAGCCTGGCCATTGTCTTTGGCCCGCGCGACATATGCCGTCTTGGTGTGGTTGTAGGTCATGTCACGCATGCTTGTGCGTTCTGCCTTGTCCGCAACCCTCACGTTGATGCCTTTTCCTTTGATGAATTCCAGGGCGGCTTTTTGCCCGGCTACAGCACGGTCTTCAAGGCCCGGAACAACTTCCAGGAAGGCAGCAGTGATAATCGCCTGATACTTGGCAGGAAGTTTGTTCCACCATGCGGGGTTGAACAGGACAATATCTTCCATAGCGCCGTGTTCGGATACAACAAGATACTTCTGAACTTCATAGAATTTCATGAAGCGGATTGTCGTCAGGGGATTTTCCTGACCATCGACAACACCGTTTTGCAACGACGTATATAATTCACCGAACGGCAGTGCGACGGCAGATGCGCCGAGCGCATTGAACTGCTCGAGCAGGATTTTGGAATCCATTGTGCGGAAGCGCTGGCCTTTGAAGGCGCTGATATTGTTGAGCGGCTTGTTGGAAGTGAAATTCTTGAACCCGTTGGGCCACCAAGCGACAGCGGCAAAGCCACGCGAATCAAAACTCTTGAGCAACGCCTTGCCAAACCCGCCACTGCGAAGGTCGCGGGCCTGTTTACGGTCTGATGGCAACAAGAAGGGAATGTCCAAAATTGAAATAGCAGGATTAAATCCGCCCAGGAACGCCGCTGGCGACACCGTCGCTTCAAGAGTTCCCAATTGAACGCCTTCATTCATCTGGCGCGCATTGCCGAGCTGGGCCGAAGGAAACAATTTAAATTCCACCGCTCCATTGGTTCGCTTTTTAACCAGATCGGCGACAATCACAAGAGTTTGGTGTCTCGGTTGCTGCGCCGATTCCAAATGTCCGATCTTGGCCGTAAATTCCGCCGCCACAGCGTTTTCAGTCAACCCGACTGATGCGGTACCGATAACAACGGCCCCGACGGCCAGCGAATGCATAAATGTTCGAAACATGGCTTAGTCCTCCCTAGTTGGTTATTTAAAGATCCCGGTGCGAAGCAACTATTATGATAGTCGGGCATTTTATTATCAATAAAAATACCAAAAAAAATTATTACCTAATTAAATCTCAGTATTTGGATTTTTCTATATATTGATATATACTGACGCCATAAATGACCCAAAAAGATTCGACATGACCGGAGTGAACAGAGCCATTACCAAATCAAGCCACAGCCCAATTGCTTCAAACAGCAGTTTAGCAGCCCGTGAAATCGGTCGCCGCCTGAAGGCTTTTAGGCTGGGAACCGGATTATCTGCAGACGAACTCGCAGGTAAAATCGGGATATCTCGGGCGGCGTTGTATAGATACGAAAAAGGCGAGCCACCCAAGCTGGAATTGCTGGACGGAATAGCCGCAGTCCTTGGGGTTTCCTTGACCACTCTCTTGGGGGTGGGAGCAGAATACATCCCTTCCGCACTGAGCTTCTTTGAACGAATGCGCCAGATCGAAGCAGAGGCGGAACAATGTGTCGCAATGTTTGCGCCCTTGCCGTTCTTGCTCACAACCGAAAAATTTGATCAGATCCTGCCTGATTTGCTCCATGAATCACTACCTGACTCGTTGCCCGACCGGGAAAATGCCTTGAATTTCGCCGATGACACGGCAGCCGTATTGCTGCGCAGAAAGCAGCAGCTTTCGACACGCCGGACAAATTTGGTCATGCTGGTATCAGCAGCGGAAATCCATCGCTTGCTATTGCAAGGCTTTGTCGGCAGACACGATTTGACTTCTAAGGTTGTCCGACAGCGCAAAGACCTGGCGCGGACCGAAGTTCAGCACATTGTCGATTACCTGGACGACCAACCCATTGGGGTTCAAATTGGCGTGCTGGCGGACTCGGCACCAACCACGAGTTTTCAAATATTCCGGCAGCGCGAACAGGAATTACTCGCAATCAGCCCCTTCAGGATTGGTGATTTACCAAATATCCGGGTTGGCGTTGCCATCATTACCAGTGCACCTGATGCAGTTAATCTTCATGCAAACGTTGCTGAAGAACTTTGGCAGCGGTCTCTAAAGGCAAGTGAAGGGCGAGATTGTCTCAATAAATTATTGCGAGACACAGCTTCTTGAACGCCATTTAAACTCCACCGACTTTTGAAATAACTTCGGCTCAACGTGGTGTTGCTATTTTCCTTGCAAGCACTTGCACCGGAGCAATGGCGCCTTTTTGAACATTCTCATGCATATTGACAAGTTTAGTCTTTGCATCATGTCCCATCACGATATGTAACCCCAGCGGCGGCGGTCCACCCTGGGCTAAACGCGCCTTAATCGCCTCAAAGAAGTTCAGAGCAACATCACGCTTTTCAGTAATATCGATAACCTCGAAGCTCGCCCCTTCAAGAGCCCCTCGGTAATCGTCAACAGACCGGACAAAGGAAGTGCTTTCATTTGCCGCCCACGCGACTGGATATTCGATCACCCCACCCCCAACGCGCATAACATCAAACACCGCAAAGTAGCCGCCCGGCTTTGTGACACGGCCGATTTCGGCCATTAGCGCTGGCTTGTCAGCAACATTCATGCCCACATGCAACATCGAAGCACGGTCAAATTCGGCATCTCCAAAGGGCATATCCGTTGCGCTGGCGACGCTCAGGTTTATTTGTCCATCCAGCCCCAGGCTCTGGTTCAGCTGGTTGCCCACTGCGACATACTCAGCGGTTATATCAATACCGGATACCTTACAGCCAAAGGTGCTCGCCAAATACCGTGCCGCCCCTCCCAACCCACAGCCGACATCCAAAATCCGGTGGTCAGATCTAATCTGTAATTTCTCGGCCAACGCCTTGGTCGCCGAACGCCCACCCATATGAAACTCGTCCACACCGGCCAGCAAATCGATCGGGTCGCTGTCCGACCCATTTTGCATCGTCTGAAGACCGTCTTGGATCACCTCATTAAGTGATCCATGCGAATAATGACCGACAATCTCCTCGTTGATTAACGACATGCTGATCCTCTCATCAATGTATACGGCTTAGCGTAACAGGGGACCTTTTCGTGCTCTACTACAACTTCTGTAGTGATGGCACTTTCAAGGTGCTAGCCTGCCTCTTACGAAATCGTATGGACAGTTCTGCTCGATCTCAAAGGCCCTGGAAGTCGTTGGCGAACGCTGGACTCCCTTAATTCTGCGGGAATTGATTTGCGGCAGTGCACGCTTCAGCGAAATTCACCGCGGAATACCCAGAATTTCACCATCTCTACTGACCAAGAGACGGGCTGACCTGGAAAAGGCAGGTGTCATCCGAAAGATTGAACGAAACAGTGGCTATAAATTGACCCAAGCCGGGTGGGGAACTAAAGCCAATGATCGAAACGTTGGGTGTTTGGGGCAGCGTTAGAGGTGACAAATATTTCTATTTAGGAAAAATGGTGCCCGGGGGCGGATTTGAACCACCGACACGCGGATTTTCAATACAAAGGAAGGTTGGAATTTTCGGCTGTACGGTGAAGAAAATTTAGATGATTTTCGGGTGGCCATAGACGGGTGCTGCATATTCGAACCTATACCGAACCTGGATTGGAAAAATGAACCGGCTCAATGTTTTTGTGTATGTTTTTCAATTAGATATCGAAATTTGAACCGAACTGAAATCGACCGATCCAGTTTATCAACACAGATATTACATTTGCCTGATGGCTTTTCTGGATCCCTAGCCTGCCCCTTGAGGCCACCCGTCCTATGGCAAGACAACTGCCTCTCGATGGGCGTCGGGTTGTCGAAATTGCAGAGGCGCGGCTAAGAGGGGGGTGATTTCATTTTTGCGGAGAATTATCCAGGAGCCCTTAGTCCCGTCCGCGTTTGATGGTCGGGGTATTGTCCGTATTGATCCAAGGTCGGCCTTCGTCGTCTACGGCAAGGGAATACACCGTGGTATTGTTGACCTTGTCAAAACTTTTGTTGGTGCCATTCCATTTGTGCAGGGCGTTACTGGTATCACGGATATAGACCGTTCCATCGGTTTTCCCGACCGCAATGCCGCTTGCGG
>Ga0316204_10010092_pt1 | contig 12300 bp, 11 predicted proteins | sample 6monrhotite_MG_2_FD_205661 | JGI IMG/M metagenome (GOLD analysis project Ga0316204, IMG submission 205661) | Microbial mat bacterial communities from mineral coupon in-situ incubated in ocean water Damariscotta River, Maine, United States -... | ecosystem: Environmental > Aquatic > Marine >...
CGTGGCCGACCCCATGTGCGGTAGCAAAACCACGTTATCAAGCTCGCGCAAACGCGGATTGATTTGGCTGCCGTGTTCAAACACATCAAGGCCCGCGCCAGAAATCTCATGGTTGCGTAGCATCCGCGTCAATGCGTTCTCGTCGATCACTTCGCCGCGTGATGTGTTGACGATCACCGCATCTGGTTTCATCAACTTTAGCCGTCGCGCGTTCATCAGATGGAACGTTGACGGGGTATGCGGACAGTTGATGGATATAATATCCATGCGGGCAACCATCTGATCGAGGCTTTCCCAGTACGTTGCCCCAAGCTCGTTCTCGGTTTCGACCCGAAGGCGTTTGCGGTTGTGATAGTGAACCTGCATCCCAAAGGCGCTTGCGCGTCGCGCCACGGCTTGACCGATGCGCCCCATCCCAAGAATGCCAAGCTGACGCCCCGCCAAACGGCCACCCAGCATCGCCGTCGGGGCCCAGCCGGTCCAACCCGTTGTTTGCATCACGGCTAGTCCCTGCGGGATGCGGCGCACCACAGCCAACACAAGGGCCATCGTCATATCCGCAGTATCTTCGGTGGCCACATCCGGCGTGTTAGACACTAAGATGCCCCGTTTTCGCGCACTTAGAACGTCGATATGATCAACACCAGCCCCGAAATTCGCTATCAGCATTAGGCGGTCTCCGGCCGCGTCAATCATGTCGCCGTCGATGGAATCGGTGATTGTGGTGACAAGCACGTCGCAGGTTTGCATCGCTTCCAAAAGATCATCACGCGTCATTTGCGTGTCATCATCGCGAAGCACCACGTTAAACAGGTCTTTCATCCGTGTTTCCACGGGGTCAGGAAGGCGTCGTGTAACAACAACACTCAGACGTTGCGAAGGCATAAATGACTCCCTTAGCTTCCCTTTTCGGGTTTCTTGAGGTCAAAGTGACGGATACATAGCCAAGGCACAAGGACTATGGGCAACATTTGTCGACAGCAACGGGGCAGACCACTTTGAGACTTAGAATTCAGGTAGCACTTCTTACGGTCCTGATGGCCTTCTCAAGCTATGCAACGGCACAGGAGCGTGGGCCTGTCACCAATCTTCCGATCCCTCGTTTTGTATCGATAAAAGCGTCCGAGGCGAACGTCAGGCGCGGTCCAAGCTTAACGCACCGCGTTGATTGGGTCTTTCAAGCGCGCGATCTGCCCGTTGAAATCACGGCTGAACACGGACACTGGCGACGGGTGCGCGATCGCGACGGAGTCGGCGGATGGGTGCACCATGCCCTGCTGTCGGGTGTAAGAACCGGCATCGTGGATGTCGATATGGCCGCCTTGCGCATTCGGCCTGACCCGACATCGGCATTACGTGCCCGGCTGGAAAGAAACGTCATCGGCCGGTTTTTGTCGTGCGACGGAATTTGGTGCCGCTTCCAAGCCGGAGGCTACCGCGGCTGGGTGTTGCAAACAGATGTTTGGGGCACCCGCCCCGCCGAAATTATCGAGTGATCGCCAGTGGTATGCGCTGAGCGCAAGGCGGCATTGACAGCAAGCGACCTACAATCCTGACCGTGACGGCCTTAGGTACATTCCAAAGCCGCATTCCTTCAGGAGATCACAATGGCCGTTATCGAAAACACGCAAAGCCGCACAAATACCTTTGGTATTCTAAAGGGCGTGGCGTCTGCCATCAGCGGGTTCTTCGCTGCAACCACTCTGGCCAATTCGCGCGCAGAAAAACTTGCGTACTACAATCAATTGTCCGACGAAGCCTTGGCCCAACACGGTCTAACCCGCGAAGACATCGTTCATCGTGTGTTCCCCGAGATGTATTTTGTCTAAGACCAATTTGAAGCAACGTTTTTTAGCGGTCCTCAGGGGCCGCTTATTAATTTTTGGGTGATGGGTCAAAGCGTGTCTTTCACATACCCGCGCTTTGCTCTATTTCTTGATCAGTCCAACATATGGGGAAACCATGACAAGCATCTTGAAAGTTGAGGATGTCCGAAAGGCCTATCCTACGGGGTTTGAGGCGCTCAAAGGCGTCTCATTAGAAATCGAGCAAGGTGAAATTCTTGCACTTCTCGGTCCAAACGGAGCCGGTAAAACGACGTTGATTTCGACGATTTGTGGAATTGCCAGCATCACGTCCGGCAAAATCGCGATTGGCGGTTTTGATATTTCCGCAGACTACCGCAAAGCACGCGACCTTGTTGGTCTCGTTCCGCAAGAAATCACGCTTGAGCCGTTTGAGACCGTGATGAACACCGTCCGCTTCAGCCGAGGTCTTTTTGGCAGAAAGCGCGACGACGCGTACATTGAAAAAATCCTGAAACAACTGTCGCTTTGGGACAAAAAAGACAACCGCACCATGGAATTGTCCGGCGGTATGCGTCGCCGTGTTCTGATCGCTAAGGCACTTAGCCATGAGCCGCGTTTGTTGTTCCTTGATGAACCAACCGCAGGCGTCGATGTTGAGCTGCGCAAAGATATGTGGGATGTCATTGGCGAGTTGAAAAAAGATGGCGTGACGATCATTTTGACGACCCATTACATCGAAGAAGCCGAAGAAATCGCCGACCGTGTCGCCGTTATAAGCAAGGGTGAAATCCTTTTGGTTGAAGAAAAATCAGCGCTGATGGCGCGGATGGGACAAAAGCGTTTGCGGATCGAACTGCAATCATCTGTTGAAACCATTCCCGATAGCTTGGCCGATTATGCGCTGGATCTTGAACAGGACGGCACACGGTTGGTCTACACCTATGACACCAAGGGCGACCGCACAGGCATCACCAAGCTGCTTGCAGATGTCGCCGCCGGCGGTTTGGTCCTGAAAGACCTGCAGACGGTTGAAAGCTCGCTCGAAGACATCTTCGTCGGCCTAGTACACGAGGACGCAGCATGAATTTTCCAGCCATCCTCGCCATCTACCGTTTCGAAATGGCGCGCTTCTTTCGCACGCTCACACAAAGCTTCGTGTCGCCGGTAATTTCAACGTCGCTCTACTTCGTCGTCTTTGGCGCCGCAATCGGGTCGCGCATCGAAGAGGTTGAGGGCACCTCTTATGGAACCTTCATCGTACCGGGTTTGATTATGTTGTCGGTGATCACGCAGTCGATCTCGAACGGATCGTTCGGGATATACTTCCCCAAGTTCGTCGGCACGATCTACGAACTGCTGTCAGCCCCGATCAATTTCTTCGAGATTGTGATGGGCTACGTAGGGGCAGCGGCGACCAAGTCTCTGTTCATTGGGGTGGTGATCCTTGCGACATCGTTCTTCTTTGTCGACATCACGATTGCGCATCCCTTTGCGATGGTGATGTTCTTGGTGCTGACCAGTCTGACGTTTAGTCTTTTGGGCTTTATCATCGGCATCTGGGCAAAGAACTTCGAACAGTTGCAATTGGTGCCGTTGTTGATCGTCACGCCTCTGATCTTTCTTGGCGGGTCGTTTTACTCGATCACCATGTTGCCGCAGGTTTGGCAAACGATTTCGATGTTTAACCCCGTTGTGTATCTGATCTCGGGCTTTCGCTGGTCGTTCTTTGGCACGGCTGACGTGCCTATCTTGATCAGCTTGGTCGCCGTGTTTGGATTCTTGATTGTCTGTCTTGGGATTATCGGATGGATTTTCAAAACCGGCTGGCGGATTAGAAGCTAAAACACCTTAGGCGACCCACGGACAGGTTTTCTGTGGATCGCCCTTGTGACTCTGACGCTGCATATCTATTTCGCTGTGTATGAAACGTTGGATCCCCTTTTTAAAAACCGACCCCGTCGTGTCGGTCTTGCGGATTTCTGGTGCGATTGGCACCGGCGGCCGTGGTTCGCTTACAGATCAGTCCCTTGCCCAAGTCGCGGATCGTGCTTTTAAGCGTGGGAAACCAGTTGCTGTGGCCTTGGTAATCAACTCACCCGGGGGATCGCCTGTTCAGTCGTCCTTGATCGCCGCGCGAATTCGCCGACTGGCTGACGAGAAAAAAATCCCTGTCTATGCGTTCGTCGAAGACGTCGCAGCATCCGGTGGCTATTGGCTTGCCGCCTCAGCGGATGAGATTTGGGCCGACCGTTCGTCGATCCTCGGGTCCATCGGGGTCATCTCGGCTGGGTTTGGTGTGTCAAATCTGCTTGAGAAGCACGGCGTCGAGCGCCGCGTTTACACGGCCGGCAAAAGCAAAAGCCAGCTTGACCCCTTCACGCCCGAAAACCCCGAGGACGTGACGCGCCTGAAAGTGCTGCTTAATGATATCCACACCAACTTTATCGACCACGTAAAATCCAGACGTGGTGACAGATTAGACGCCGACAGTGATGTGTTCACGGGCGAATTTTGGCTTGGAGATCGGTCCGTCAAGCTTGGTCTTGCAGATGGCATCGGCCACCTTGTGCCCAAGATGAAGGAAATCTTCGGCGACAAAGTGAAATTCACCCCCTACGGTGACCGCAAGTCGTTGCTTCAACGCTTTGGCGCAAACGTGGCGCGCGACATGTTGGGTGATATCGAGGAGCGGGCGATTTTCGCGCGCTACGGGCTTTGAATTGATAATCAAGATCGTCACATTTTTTCTGATCGGCATGGTGGTCCTCGGGATGTTCGGCAAACTGAAATATCCGGGGCGTGATCGCTTGCGGTCTGCACGATGTACAAAATGTGGACGGTTTGTATTGGGCAGTTCCCCCTGCAAATGCGGGTCTAAGAAGGGCTGATGATGCTTTGGCTGCTTGCTGCACTTGGCTTGGTTATACTGTTGCTTGCTGGCGACGCGCTTGTGAAGGGCGCGGTCAATCTCAGTTTACGCCTAGGCGTGCCGGCGATAATCGTCAGCCTGACGATCGTGGCGTTTGGGACGTCAGCGCCTGAGCTGTTGATTGCCATCAGTGCGGTTCTCGACAACGCACCCGGTATCGCTATTGGTAACGTCGTCGGGTCCAACACGGCCAACATTCTACTGGTGCTCGGTGTGCCGGCGCTTTTGGTGCCGCTCACCACCGGACAATGCGAAACGCGCAAGAATTATCAATACATGATCATTGGCACGCTTCTGTTCATACTGGTCGCATTCTTGGGTCCGATCACATGGGTTAGCAGCATCTTCCTTTTGGCGGCGCTAGCGTATGTCCTGCTTCAGTCGGCCAAGGCGGCCCAACGCCACCGCAACAAGGCCTCAGACGTCGATCCAGCTGAGGGTTTGGATGAAGCAGATCCCGACATGTCGTGGCCCTTGATCGGCTTTTACATTCTGCTTGGCATGATCGGTCTGCCGCTTGGTGCGGATTTGCTGGTCAACAGCGCGTCCGAGATCGCCCGCATGTTTGAGGTTAGCGATACCGTCATCGGTCTGACCCTCGTTGCGATCGGCACATCGCTGCCCGAGCTTGCAACGACGGTCATGGCAGCCCTGCGTCGTCAAGCGGATGTTGCCTTGGGCAATGTGATCGGGTCGAACATGTTTAACCTTCTGGCGATCATTGGGGTTGCTGCCTTGGTTGGGCCGATACCTGTGTCCCAATCAATTCTGCAGTTCGATATTTGGGTCATGCTTGGCGCGTCGTTGATGCTAGTGCCGTTCGTATACTTTGGTCAGAATATGGGGCGACGGGTGGGCGTGTTGTTTTGCATCACCTATGCCGCCTATATGGTCATCGTTATAAGCTAGAGTCTCTCAGTCTTTCGGCACCGCCTTTGCCTGACTGAAGGACGAAACCCTTCAAGATCAAAGCATTAAGTTTTCTTTAACAAGTTGACGCTAAAGCAATGCGTTTTTTCGATGTTTTAGGGTTGACGCAGACCAGTTTAAGTGGCCTTCGATTCGGTTTTTTGGTTTGCTCTCATCAAAGTTGTGCACCTGTGCCCTAATTCTTAACGACACGTTACAAAAGTATAATGTTTTCAGTAATTTGGCCCTGTAGTAATAAAATTCACGTTTTATATCAACGAGTTAACATTGCGCCTAAAAAAGAGGCACACCAGAAAAATCGATAAAAAACAATGGCAAACCAACGTCTGACGAAACTTGCCCCCAAAGTTATCCACAGAAACAGTGGAAAGGTTTAGTCTTGTGTTTGAAGATCAAACTGTGCAGCTAACAGGGAATCAGTGAGTTGACGATTTGACCGAGATACCACCACCTTCTCCGACCGGATTTGACGTAATCAAAGACTATGTCCGCTCGTTGGACGGGTCGCCGGGCGTCTATCGGATGCTGGATGCACAAGCGCGGGTTCTGTACGTCGGCAAGGCGCGCAACCTAAAGGCACGGGTTTCAAGCTACGCGCGCCCTACGGGGCATTCGGGGCGGATTTCTCGGATGATCTTAGAAACGTCGACGATGATGTTCCTGACAACCAAGACCGAAACCGAGGCCCTTCTGCTTGAGCAAAACCTGATCAAGCAGCTTAAGCCGCGCTATAACGTTTTGTTGCGCGACGATAAAAGCTTTCCAAACATCCACGTCACGACGGATCACGACTTTCCACAGATCAAAAAGCACCGCGGCGCGCGCAAGCAAAAGGGGTCGTATTATGGCCCGTTTGCAAGCGCGGGATCGGTCAATCGCACCCTGAACCAATTGCAACGCGTTTTCCTTCTGCGCAACTGCACGGATTCAACCTTTGAAAGCAGAACACGTCCCTGTTTGCTGTTTCAAATCAAGCGCTGCTCTGGCCCCTGCGTCGACCGCATTTCCAAGGAAGAATACGCAACCTCGGTCAGGGACGCCGAACGCTTCCTGGCGGGCCGCTCGACCGAAATTCAAGAACGGCTGGCGGGCGAAATGCAGGCCGCCTCGGCCACGATGGAGTTTGAGCGTGCAGCCGCGCTACGGGACCGTATCAAGGCCCTGACACAGGTGCAGACGTCTCAGGGCATCAACCCCAAGACGGTGCACGAAGCAGACATTGTGGCGCTGCACGTTGAGAATGGCCAAGCCTGCGTTCAGGTGTTCTTTATCCGGGCGAACCAGAACTGGGGCAACCACGACTACTATCCCCGTTTGTCGGCGGATGTTGAAGAACCCGAGATCCTGCAGGCCTTTCTTGGGCAGTTTTATCAGACCAAAGAACCGCCAAGACAGATTATCCTGTCCCACCCCGTCGATGAACCGGAACTGGTGGCCCAGGCGCTTTCCGAAAAAGCCGGACGCAAGGTTGAACTGATCGTTCCACAGCGCGGTGAAAAGGCTGAACTGGTAGATGGCGCGCTGCGCAACGCCCGCGAAAGCCTTGCCCGCAAGATGGCAGAAAGCGCGACACAGGCAAAACTACTGCGCGGCGTTGCTGATGCGTTCGGGCTTGATGCGCCTCCTCAGCGGGTCGAGGTTTACGACAACTCGCACATCCAAGGGGCGCATGCCGTGGGCGCGATGATCTGTGCTGGCCCTGAAGGGTTTCTCAAAAACCAGTACCGAAAGTTCAACATCAAAGGCGATAGCATCACCCCCGGCGACGATTTTGGCATGATGAAAGAGGTTCTGACCAGACGCTTCTCACGCTTGCTAAAGGAAGACCCTGATCGCCAAAATGGCGTTTGGCCGGATCTGTTGTTGATCGACGGTGGTGCAGGCCAAGTTAGCGTCGTAGCCGAAATCATGACCGAGATGGGTGTGAGCGATATTCCCATGGTAGGGGTCGCCAAGGGTGTTGACCGAGACGCCGGAAAAGAAGAATTCTACCGGCCCGGTGGCCGCCCCTTTGCGCTTAAGCACAACGATCCTGTTCTGTATTTCATCCAACGCATGCGCGACGAGGCCCACCGTTTTGCCATCGGCACCCATCGGGCAAAACGGTCGAAAGCTATTGGCGCGACGCCGTTGGACGATGTGCCGGGCGTGGGATCGACCCGCAAACGGGCGCTTCTGGCGCATTTCGGGTCTGCCAAGGCGGTTTCACGGGCCAATCTAGCCGACCTTAAAGCAGTCGATGGCGTATCGGGCGCATTGGCCGAAACGATATACGCATTCTTTCACGAAAACGGATAGGCACGAAAACGGATAGGAGAGACACGATGAGCGATCAGGAAGATAAAAACCGCGGCCAAAGCATCGGGGTCGGAATTGCCATTGGCACAGCTATTGGCGTGGCGATTGGAGTGGCTATCGACAATATCGCGCTAGGAATAGGCGTTGGTATCGCGCTGGGCGCAGCCTTTGGATCAAGCGGAATGTTCACTAGCAAGGACAAAGACGACTAGCACCCGCCCTGTTTCACACAATCATAGGGTGGGGTTCAAACCACCGCCCAAATCACCCCATCGCGGCGCGTTTTTCGCCCAAGGTATCAATGGTTCGTTCAAGCCAGCCGACTTCCATTTCCGGTACGGACGCCAATAAAAGCTCAGTGTAGGCCGGGTGTGGTGGCTGGAAGATTTCTTCTTTGCTGCCCTGTTCGATGACTTCGCCTTGGTACATAACCACAACTTCGTCGCTTATCGCGCGCACGGTTGCGATGTCGTGGGTAATAAAAATGTAGGACACGCCCAAGGTTTCCTGCAAGTTCATCAAAAGCTTCAAAATGCCTTCCTGAACGATTTGATCAAGCGCTGATGTGACTTCGTCGCAGATGATCAGTTCGGGCTCGGCCGCCAATGCGCGGGCAATGCAGATACGCTGCTTTTGACCGCCCGAAAGCTCTCCGGGGTAGCGATCCAAAAAACTCTCGTCCAGTTCGATCATCTCAAGCAGCTCTTTGACACGCAGTTGAGCCGCTTTGCCGCTTTTGCCGGTGTAAAATTCGACGGGCCGGCCGATGATCTCGCCCACTGTTTGGCGCGGGTTCATCGCGGTGTCGGCTGACTGATAGATCATCTGAATGCGCTGCAACTGATCACGCGACCGGTCTTTCAGACGAAGCGGCAGGGGTTTGCCGTTAAACAACACCTCGCCCTCCATCTGCGGCAAAAGCCCGGTGATGACGCGCGCTGCTGTTGACTTGCCAGAGCCTGATTCACCAACAATAGAGACTGTTTTACCGCGTGAAACCGGAATGCTGACGTTTTTGAGAACGGGGATCTTGCCGTACGCAGCCGTGATCCCTTTGATCTCTAGAATTTTGTCGTCGACGCTGTGACCTTCTTTTTCGATTGAGCGGACAGACCAAAGCGACCTCGTGTAAGCCTCTTTCGGGTCGCTTAGCATGGTTTGGGTATCGGCTTCTTCAACCTCAACCCCGTAGCGGAGAACTTTGATCCGATCCGCCATTTGTGCCACGACCGCAAGGTCGTGCGTGATATAAATCGCAGCCGTCCCGAACTGTTCGACAGCATTTCGCATCGCGGCCAACACGTTGACCTGTGTGGTCACGTCCAAAGCCGTTGTTGGTTCGTCAAAGATGATCAGATCAGGACGCGACGCCATCGCCATTGCCGTCATAGCGCGCTGCAACTGGCCGCCAGATACTTGGTGTGGATATCGGTCGCCAATGTTGTTGGGGTCTGGCAAATCCATCGCCGCGAACAGCTTTTTCGCGTCTTCGCGGGCTTCGTCGGCTGTCACAAGCCCATGGCGCACACCCGCTTCGATTGTTTGATCCATCAAGGTATGGGCGGGGTTGAACGCTGCTGCCGCGGACTGGGCAACGTACGCAATCCGCGCGCCACGTAGCTTCTGCTTTGCGGATTCGGACTGTTTCATCAGATCAACGCCGTCAAACCAAATCTCACCGCTTGTTAGGCGACAACCGGGTCGCGCAAAGCCCATTGCGGCAAGACCGAGGGTCGATTTTCCGGCACCTGATTCCCCGATAAGACCAAGAACTTCGCCTTTTTTCAGGGTCAGATCGACGCCTTTGATGATCTCGTGCCATTTCTCGTCCGAGAACCCGTCGATCACCATGTCCTTGATGTTTAAAAGGACGTCATTTTTATCAGTGCTCATCGTGAAGACCGCTCGTTTTCATAAGGAACCAATCCACAACGAAGTTCACCGCAATCGTCAGGATGGCAATGGCTGAAGCCGGAAGCAAGGGCGTGATTCCGGCCCGAAGGTCGAACTGCGCAAACTGGATCAGCGACGCATTTTCACGTACCATAGAGCCCCAGTCGGCGGTCGGCGGCTGGATGCCCACACCCAAGAACGACAAGGCAGCAATCGTTAGAAAGACAAAACTGAACCGCAGGCCAAATTCGGCCACAAGCGGTGGCATGATGTTGGGCAGAATCTCGCGGCGCATGATCCATCCGAGACCTTCGCCGCGCAGCTTTGCAGCCTCGACGTATTCCATGACCACGACGTTCATCGCTACGGCGCGGGTCAACCGAAAGACCCTCGTGCTGTCGAGAACCGCGATGATTACGATTAACGAAGTGACGTTTGATCCGAAAATCGATAGCAGCATCAATGCGAAGATCAGGCTTGGAATGGCCATCAAGACATCGACAACACGCGAAAGAAACTGGTCTGTCCACCCTCGGCTGATGGCCGCGACAAGTGCGAATCCGCCGCCAATTAGAAAGGCAAGAAACGTCGTCGCAAGCGCGATACCGATTGTGTTGCGGGCCCCGAATATCAGACGCGAAAGGATATCGCGCCCGATCTGATCGGTCCCAAACATGTGATCTCCACCCCACGGGGCATAGGAATTCGGTGTAATTTCGGCCTCGCCGTATGGCGCGATCAACGGGGCGAACAGGGCAACAATCAGATAGGCAGTGATCACGATCATCCCCAACCAAGCAGTTGGAGGCGCCTTCTTTAGGTCAATCCATGTGCGCTGCGCCCAGGTGCGGCGTACGCGGACCTGACCAACTTCGTCTTTGGCGGTATAACCTTCGGATGTACTCATCTTGGATGCAGAAGCCTCGGGTTGGTGACAATCGAGATGATATCGGCCAATAGGTTCAGCACGATATACGTCGCGGCGAAGATCAAGGCGCAAGCCTGAACCACCGGAATGTCACGGGATGTTACAGCGTCGACCATCAGTTGGCCGATGCCCGGATAAACGAACACCACTTCGACGACGACCACGCCAACCACAAGATAGGCAAGGTTGAATGCGACGACGTTGACAATGGGCGCCCAAGCGTTTGGCAGGGCGTGGTAGAGGATCACGCGGGACGATGAAAGGCCTTTGAGACGCGCCATTTCAATGTAGGGGCTGGCCAATAGGTTGATAATCGCCGCCCGTGTCATCCGCATCATATGCGCAATGATCACCAGAGACAGCGTCATCGCAGGCAAAGTGCTTCGGTAGATTCGTTCACCCAGCGCAGTATCGGGTGAGATATTTGCCAAGGATGGGAAGATCGGGTTCAGCGCTGCAAGGAACAGGATCAGGATATAGGCCACGAAAAATTCAGGTGTCGAGATCGTCGCCAAAGTCGTGGCGTTCACAACACGATCGTAGATCGAATTGCGGTAAAGCGCGGCTGTGATCCCTAAAAACAGGGCCAAAGGCACAGCCACTAAGGCTGTCATCGACGCCAAGAACATGGTGTTCCAAAGACGCGGACCAATCAGATCAACTACATCGCGGGATCTGTCGACCCCCGAAGAAGCCCGACCCGAGAATGACGTGCCAAAGTCGCCAGTGATAACACCGCCAACCCAGTTGAAATAGCGCACATATGAAGGCTGATCGAGACCAAGTTCGCGTCTAAACGCGGCCACAGTTTCTTCTGTAGCTTGCTGGCCTAATACAGCTTGGGTGAAGTCACCTGGCAGCATTTCCACGCCGCTGAAGATAACAAGTGAAACGAAGAACAAGGTCATCACGCCTAAAGCTAGGCGTTGTAATACCGTCCTGATAACCGGATGCACGGTCATCATCCCCCTTTTTATATGCTTGGCTGGGCTAGGTTGCACCTTAGCGATGCGTCGTTTTTGGACCTACCCAAACTCCCTCTTGGGGAAAGGGTAGGCGGAACGCTGCAAAAAAGTAAACGGGTTTGTGAAAGAAATTTGCTTTAGCTGTCAATCTATTGTTACGTTCTGTAAGTACCAACATGGGTATGCCTTTTTGGATGGTTCGGGAGAAATGTTTCAAAAAGGCCTAAAAACGACGTTCACAACAGGAAGGCATAAGCCAAATGAAAGATCGTAAATCTCTGTTTATGACAGAGCAGAAAACAAAATTCGCTGCTGGCCATATTAACCGCCGTACATTCGTACGTTCGCTGGTTGCCGCAGGCGTTGCTGTTCCATCCGCTCTTGGAATGGCCACTCAGGTTATGGCCGCAACACCAAGCTCAGGCGGTCACTACCGTCTTGGTGTGGGACACGGTTCGACGACTGATAGTCTCGATCCGGCGACATACGAAAACGGGTTTACCAACAACCTTGTAAACACTGTCTTCAACCACCTTACCGAAATCGCAC
>Ga0316204_10010093_pt1 | contig 12297 bp, 8 predicted proteins | sample 6monrhotite_MG_2_FD_205661 | JGI IMG/M metagenome (GOLD analysis project Ga0316204, IMG submission 205661) | Microbial mat bacterial communities from mineral coupon in-situ incubated in ocean water Damariscotta River, Maine, United States -... | ecosystem: Environmental > Aquatic > Marine >...
CGGTGGTGACGGAGGTCAAGGGCGAGGCGCGGGAGGCGAAGCGGTTGGCGGCTGAGCAGGAGCGCGCGGCCAAGGAGGCAGCGGCCTACGCGGCGGCGCTGGGTGAGGCGCAGGCGACGCTCCGGAGCGTGGCGGGCGAGCTGGCGGCGATCCCCGCTGAGGTGCGCTCAGATGCGGCTGCGGCGGCTGGGGTGCCCATCGCGTTGCTGGAGGGGCAGCTCGCGAAGCTGGTGGCGGTCACGGACCCGGCGGCGCTGAAGGAAGGGGTGGAGCAGCTCTCGGTCTCGGTGGGCGCGCTGGTGGCTGAGTCGGAGCGCCTGCAGGAGGCTGCATCGACGGCGGCGCGGAAGGCGTTCAATGCACCGCTGGAGGCGCTGGAGTTGGAGCTGACGACGGCCAGCGATGCGGTTGGGCCGGCGTTCGAGAAGATGCTGGAGGCGATCAACACGTTCGCGGATGACCTCCAGGCGCAGATTGCAGCCCAAGCAGCGAAGCAGTCAAGACGGCTGAGCCTCTTGACGGGCGATGCCTCCGGCGTGCTGGAGGAGGGGCTCACAAAGACGTTGGGAGGCCTCTCCGAACGGCTGCTGGCGAATGGGAACACCAAGCTTGGAAACACGCTCGGAGATGCAGCGGCTGGGCCCATCGGGGCGGTGCTGGGTGCGCTGGGGAGCATCGGCGCGGGCAGCGGAGAGCGGGCGACGGACAAGGACGGCAACTTCACCGAGGAGAGGGTCAGCTCGACGGCGGGCGCGCGCAGCGGCGAGGCGGTTGCAGCGTCGGTTGAAGCACAGGCGGCGAACATGCTGAACGGCATCTATGGGGCGGTGAACTTCCTGATTGAGCACTTCCCCGAGCTGGCCGCCGACATTGGCTTGGAGCTGCTCAAGGTGCCCTTCAAGCTGGCGGCCACGGTCTTCGAGTCGCTCGATGGGCTCTTTACGAAGATCCTCGGAGACCTCTGGGAGGACGTGAAGGAGTTCTTCCGCGAGCTCTTCCCCGCAGAGAAGATCCAGTCCTATGTGGAGCGGAAGTCTCAGCAGTACAGCGAGGCTACCGGCATCCCCTACAACGAGATCTTCGGGGTCGGGTCAAGCAAGAGGTCGGCGGGGCGGCCGGGTGGCCGGTCGGTCCAGGAGCAGATCGGCGCGCTGTTGGGGGATCGGCCGCCGCAGCTGCCAGGTGGTGTTCGGCCTGGTCGGTTCCTGTCGCCGCTCGCACAGTCGGTGGTCACCCAGAATGATCGGCTGGCTGCCGCTGGCGTCGAGGGCGGCGGCTTCGGGGGCGGTGGTCGCCCGATGGTCTTCAACAACTACGGCATCACGACGCGGGATGCTGCCCGGGAGGTCTCCCGGCGTGAGAGGCGCCAGCGCAGCAGCCGAGGCCGCAACCTGGGGATTGACCCCTTCGAGGGCTCCTGATGCCTGCACTGCACTACTACCCGTCGCCGGCGCTCAGCTCGAAGCTCCGGATCGTCAGCCTGCCGATGTGGTCCGACGTCAATCGGTTCTCCATCCCGGTCGGGACGGACACCACCAGCCGCACCGGCAAGACGATCTCGAACCGCGTGGAGCCGGATGAACGGGTGCGGATCTCGCTCGTGGAGAACATCGACCACACCGACGCCCTTGGGCGGAACACCTACCAGCTCCTGCGAACCTTCATGTCCCACATCCGCCAGGGCGCGAACGGACTGTTCATGGCCTCGGCAGACGTCTCGACGGCCTGGGCTGGCTGGGCAGGCTCGGCGCCCTCGCAGGGGACGAACTCGAACGCCGTGACGCTGGCCTACAACTGGATGGCGGGGTCGCCCGTGGTCGGCGAGTCGATCGTGCTGGATGACCTGGGGCGGCTCTCTCCGGCGTTCTCCGACGAGCTGGAGATCCAGGCCATCGGCGGCGGCGGGTTGGCGCTGACCTACAACGAGGAGGTCAACTACAACCACACCGGGCCGACGCTGGTCCGGGAGTCCGGGACGCACCTCGGGTTGTACCTGAAGGCGGAGGATCTCGACGAGTCCGCGTTGACGACGATCCATCACGGGAACGCGTTCAGCTTTTCGATTCTCGCGAGGGTGAATCGCCATGCGCTGCGGGCGCACCAGGACCACGGCGACGCCTTCGCGGACAACAACGGGGTTGGCGGCTCGGCGACGTTCGAGTCGGTAGTCGCCAACTACACACCGTAGGAGAGAGAGATGGCTTGGTCAGCGGGTTTTATTACGGAGCTGCGGGCTCCGATGCACCGCATTGAGTACACGATCAGCACGGTGTTGCCGTTGGTGGGCTCGGCGCCGGGGGTGGCGGCCAGCTTCGGCGGCGATGATGTGGTGGACTACCAGGAGCAGGGGGACTCGGTGCAGACCGGGTCGTGGCAGTCGTCGCTTGGGTCGTTCAGTTTTACGCTGTTGGTGGACTCTCGGGATGTGCTGGCGGCCTGGAAGAGGGGCACCTGGCTCAAGGTAGAGGCGACGATCAACGGGGTGGGGCCGGAGGTGATTCGGCTGGGGCGGATCTCCCGGATGTGGAGCAACGAGGTCGGCGTGGTGAATGTCGACTGCTTGGACTGGGTGTCGTCGATGTCAACGCGGCCGGCGGCGAGTAACCCTGAGAACCTGGCGATGTTTACGGACACGGAGGCGACGGAGGCTGTGACGCAGGTGTCGGGGGCGTCGTCGTACACCGTCAACTCAGGCTTCCTTCCGCAGACGTTGTCGGTGGTAGATGCCTCGGGGTTCAAGAAGTCCAGCGGGGGCTACGGCATGGTGCGCGTCACGGACGGCACCAGCGGTGATGTGTTCTACCTTCAGTACGACGTCGTCGACACCGTCGCCAACACGTTGCAGATCCGAGAGGAGCGGGGACTGGGGGTGACACCTCCAGCAGGTGTGATCGTGACGGGCAGCAACGTGAAGCACATCGCGTGGATCCCCGACTCTCATCCGCTGGACACGGTGAAACAGATCGTCACATCGACCGGCGCCGGCACCAACGGCGCCGACGACCAGCTCCCCGCGACCTGGTCCATGGGGCTTGACTCCAGTCTTGTGGACACGGTGGACATCGGCGATCAGAAGGCCCAGGCCAGCATCACGGGTGCCTACGTCTGGGACCTCTACGCCGAGCAGGAGGTGGGCAACAGCTTCACGTTCCTGACCAACGCGCTGGCCCAGGGTGGTTTCTTCATCGCGAACCGCCAGGGGCTCATCACCGCGCGTACAGGTGTCTTCCCGCACACCTCGGGAGTGCCTCTTTCGTCGATCATTATCGGCGACGATGACATCGAGGCCGTGAATGGCATCGAGCATGATTTCTTCGACCCGGACATCACCCTCCAGGCCGGCGGCGTCAAAGTCATCGGCAACGAGACTACGGTCTACGACGGCGGCGGCGTCGGGGGTGGGCCGACCATCGCCTCACACTCCACCTCCAGAACCAACGGCGGCACCGCCAGCTTTCCGGCGCGGCGGTACTTCCACTACCGTCCGGCCTTCGTGTACGCCGCAGCCACGATCGACGACATCCTCATCGAGATTCGCGACCGACTCTTTGGGTGGGCGGTCCAGTGCCCTGAGCGGGTCTCGCTGCGGTGTACCGGGCTACGGCTGGCCCAGCTCACCGTGGGCGACATCGTGCGAGTGACCAGCCGCGACCTCATCGGGCGGCTGGAGAGCGGCTCGGGGAGCTTCAACGAGCGCAAGGGCTTCGTGGCACACCGGACGGTAATCTGGGAGGAGTCCCGCGTGGAGCTGGAGATCCTCTTCCCGCCCACCGAGGCCGACGTCACCTCCTGACGTTGACCAAGAGGGTGATCGGAAGGGTGGTCATCAGCTCCTCGCAGGGGTCGCCAAAATCTCCTGGGTCAACGCAGATCTCGATGTCGTAGGAGTGGGTCAAAGTGTCCACGTCCGGCGCGTTGAGTAGGGTGTCGGCGGAGACGCCCACCCTCAGCACCGCGCCCGTCTCGGCCGGGATCTCTCCGGTTGCGTCCTCAGTGCTGAAGCTGATGGTGAGCCCCTCCTCGGTGATGTCCCGAAGGGAGGCCATCCGCACCGTGTCCTTCGTGCTGTTCTCGATCGGGGTGTGGGCGTCGTCGAGGTCGGGGTACTCGTCATCGTTGACGTCAGGGTCTTCCCAGGCCACCGAGACCTCCAGCACATCGTCTCCCAGCGTCACCTCGCCTGGCGCACACCCCACCAACACCGCCCACAACGCCACCATATCGACCTCCTTGCCCTGACGAGGGTCTAAAGGAAGGAGACGCGGAGATCCAGCGGCCTATTGCGTCTGAGTGGATCTGGAGGCGTTACGCGGGGTAGGGTTCGGCGCCCATCGAGCCCGCCGATGGGAGGGCACGGGAACGCGGAGAATGAGGCTGCTGGGGCATGAGTGACGAACACGACTTGCCTGAGCCGCATGAGGGGATGACGCCGGAGGAGAAGGGGGCGTTATTGCTGCGGTATGTAGCCAGAAAGCTCTCCATCAAAGGATTGGACTTCCGGGCAGCCGACCTACGTGGAGCGAATCTCCAAGGAGCAGATCTCCAGGGAGGCACCCTTGTTAGGGCCAATCTTAGTATGGCTGATCTTCAAGGAGCAAATATGCAAATGACCTTTCTTCAGGAGGCCAACCTCAGGGAGGCATACCTCAGACGTACTCACCTTCAACATGCCTTCCTGATAAGGGCTGATCTCTACAAGGCAAATTTACACGGTGCCTATCTCCAAGGAGCCAATCTCCAAGGAGCCAACTTCCAGGGAGCCACTCGTACCGACTGCCTATTGTCTGTTGGCACTCACCAAAGCAGCGATTGGCCGCCGCCGCGCCTCTTGGAGTGGCGAGATCAAGGTGCCCATCTCGTCAACTTCCCACACGCTTGGCCCCTTGAAGTCGCCCAACTCCTTCAAGACACCCGCGAGGGCCTAACCCTCCACTTCCACACCCGCCTGACCCCCATCGACCGTATCGCCGTCGAGATGGTCGTCGGCACCTACCTGGAAGCCACTCCCCACTCCGACTGCCGCATCGCCGAGTTCCGCGAACTACCCAACGACCGCGCCCTCCTTCGCCTGGAATCCTCCAACCTCGCCGACCTCGAAACCATCGCGGACGCCCTTCACACCCGCGCCTGGGAGAACGCCCCCAGCGGCACCCACCTCCAGCTCGCCCGCGACCTCCACGCCCTAAGCGGCCCCCGCCTGCTCAACCAACTCTCCTGGCTGATGGACCGAGGCGATCGTACCGAACTGCACACCCTCGAAGACGGCAAACTCGTCTGCAAGTGGAGCAAGCCCCACACCACAGCGAAAGCCCCCGCCCTCGCCCGTCTCCTACGCTCTCTCTTCAAACACGACGCACTGGAGCGGCACCTGGCCCACGAGCCGGACGGACAAGAGATCCTTGACCATCTCCCGGGCGGGAATGCCACCTACGCCGATGTGGCGGCAGCAGCGGTGGACCACCTCCAGCGTACCGGCCTGTTGGGCCAGAGCTTCTTCATCCGTCTGGGCCGGGCTCGACCGCGGCGTCAGGGGGAGGTCGCCTTCGCGGCGCGTCTCTGGGGGATTGAGCTGCCACCCACCCTCGTCTTGGATGGCGAGTAGCTACCGCTCCTGGAGGCACACCACCAACACCACCCACAACGCCACCACATCAACCTCCTTGCCTTGACGGGTCGTTCCAGCGTCCTGTGGTTCTGGTGGCGTTACGTCGGTGGAACTCGATGCCAACTGAACTCACCAGCACGCCAGCGCCAATGAGCTGGCCGGGAGCGGAGGACGTCGGTGAGGGATGGCCCCGTGGTAGTGTCCCCGACCATGCGAGACGGCGGGGCCCTTCACACACTCCTGGTCGACCTCTTCGACGCTGGCAGGCTTCGGCGCTGGTTACTGCTGAACTTCGGCGAGCAGCTCAATGGGGAGCTGCCTGGGGGGACGGTCTCCACCTCGGAGCTGGCCTTCGCAGCCATTGAGCAGATGAGCAGCGTGAGTCCGGGCGGCGTGCTCGGGCCGGACTTCTTTCGTGTGTTGGTGGAGGCTCGACCCGGGCGTCGGCTGGACATCGAGCGGATCGCGGTGGCGTCCGGTGTGAGACTCTCCAACAGCGTGCTCCCGATCGTTCACTACGACACACCGGAGATTCGTAAGCTCGGGGAGGAGCTGGAGACCACCCGGGAGCTGCGAAAGACCCTGCTGTTGGGTGGCGGCTCCGAGGAGGAGGTCGCGGCGCTGAGCAAGACCCTGTTGGAGCAGAAGCTGGCCCTGAACCGCGCGCTGCGGCGGGGGCCGGTGCTGAAGCCCGGGGACTGGCTGGACGCGCGGTATCAGCTCCGGCACATCCTTGGGAAGGGCGGCTTTGCCGAGGTGTGGCTGGCCTGGGACGATCGGGGCGGTGTCTATGGGGACGGTGGGCTGGTGGCCGTCAAGGTGCTGCACGGGCAGCACAGCCGCGACGAGGACCGCCTGAAGCGCTTCTTCCGAGGCGCGAAGCAGGCCGCGAAGCTCGACCACCCCGGGGTGGTGCGGATCCGACAGGCGCAGGGCATGGACGCCGGGGTGCACTTCTTCGTGATGGACTACCACCCCGGCGGTGACCTGCGGGAGGCTCTCAAGGCCGGGCGGGTGGACCGAGAGAGCGTGAGCGACATCATCCGGGAGGTGGGCGAGGCCCTCTCACATGCTCACACCCACCCGCAGCCCATGGTTCACCGGGACGTGAAGCCCCAGAACATCCTGCTGGATCGCTGCGGTCGGGCTCACCTGGCGGACTTCGACCTGGTGCGTGCCTTGGACACCACCGGCCTGACCCGCTCCCGTCAGGGGCTCGGCAGCCTGTACTATGCCTCCCCGGAGTGCTTGACCGACGCGGATACGGCGGACGCCCGCGCGGACCAGTTCGGGCTGGCAATGACCGCGCTCTTCCTGCTTCATGGGGGTGATCTGCCGCCTCGGGCCGCGCTCATGGGTGCGCCGGTCTTCGCCCGCAAGGTGGACGCTCCCGATGCTGTCCGCGAGGCCCTGGCCAAGGCGGTTCAGTGGGAGCGGGAGGCACGTTTTGAGACCGTCGAGGCGTTTATGGATGCCTGGGACGCGGGCTGGATGGCGCTGGAATCGACGGCCATCGACACCCCGGCCCTGACGAGAGCCCGGCATCGTGTCGCGCTCCCCGACGGCGGCTCGTTGGAACTGACTGCCATCCCGGGCAGCGCCTTCCTGATGGGCAGCCCTAAAGAGGAGCATGAGCGCAACAGTGACGAGGTGCAGCATGAGGTGACGCTCTCTCCATTCTGGATGGGTGTGGTGCCTGTGACTCAGGCTCAGTGGGCTGCGCTGATGAAGAGCAACCCCAGTCACTTCAAAGGAGATGGCCTTCCGGTAGAGCAGGTGAGCTGGTTCGATGCGGTGCGTTTCTGCAACCAACTCTCGCTGCTTGAAGGGCTGGAGCCGGTCTACTTCGCTGAGAAGGACTTCACGATACCTTTCAACCAAGAGAAGGGGGACGTCTTCACGGACCCGAGGGCCACAGGCTACCGCCTGCCGACGGAGGCCCAGTGGGAGTACGCGTGTCGTGCGGGCACGGAGAGCGCGTTCAATCACCCCGGCATCGCCTGGCCGCTGGACGCGGCTACCCCGGCCAGCGGCGGCCATTCGCGTCCGTCCGGTGGGCCCGCAGCGTCCGGCTCGGAGCCATCGCCTGGGGGGGCGACTAGTGGGGGGGCTACCGCGGGTAACTCGCTCGCTGAGGTGGCTTGGTACTCTGCCGTTTCAGAGCGGCGTACCCATGCGGTGGGTGAGCTGTTGCCCAACGCCTGGGGGCTCTTCGATATGCACGGCAACGTCTGGGAGTGGTGTGCCGATTGGTACGGAGACTACCCGGCGGGGCCACAGACCGACCCCCCCAGCCCCGCTGGCGGCGTCCACCGGGTGTTGCGCGGTGGTTCCTGGTACGTCAACGCGTGGGGGTGTCGCTCCGCGTCCCGCTTCAGGTACGGGCCCGAGTATCGCGACGTCAGCTTCGGCTTCCGCGTTGTCCGCCGCCCCCAGCCGGACGGTTGAGCCTGGACTCTAGTCTATTGAGAACGTATCAAATGCGGCAACGACGGCCGGAGCCGGCCGCCGGTGTCCGGGCTGCGTCAGGACGTATTGGGGTGGAAAACGTGGTTTCAATGGGATGGCGGTGAGCCTGAGAGCTGAGGCGCGGACAGGGAGTGCCGACCGGCTGTCCGGAGGCGGTCATGTGAGTGGCTGTTTCTGACCCGACAACACCCGATCTTCGGCAGAGACAGCCGGTCGCGCGGCCATGGACGGACAGGCGCGGCCGTTCGTGTCCGCACTGGCGGTCGCGACGGACATCCCTGTCCGCTGAGAACAGTGCTCAGCGCGGGGGCAGACTCTCAGAAGAGGGCGACGGCTACGGACGACGCCGCGGACTGGGAGAAGTCCGGTCGCCCCCGGACGCGGTACAGCTCGGCGCGGGCGCGACGGCTCAGGCGGCGGAGGGCGCGGGGGTGGGTCCGCAAGCCTTCGCGGGTGACGCGGTAGCCCAGGGCGTCGACGTGGCCCGCGCAGGAGAGCACGCGGGCGTTGGGATGCTTCAGCCGCAGCCCACGCTCCTCGTGTAGCCAGCGGCCGACCGCTGCTCGCCAGCGCCGCAGGTCGGCCCGACGATCCCCGAAGAGGTAGAAGTCATCGCCGTAGCGGATGTAGGAGGGCACCTTCAGGTCGCGCTTGATGGTGTGGTCAAGGGCCGACAGGTACAGATGGGTCGCGAAGAGCTGGCTGGTCCGGGCGCCGATGGGCAGCCCCCGACCGCGCGGCGGCCAGTCCTCGGGCATGCCCGCCCACTCGCGGGTCAAGGGGTCGTCATACAGCCCGCGCCCCGACGCCAGCACCTGATCCACCACACCCAGGAAGGCGTCGTCCCGTATCGTTCGCGCCAGCAGCCCCCGGAGGATTGAGAGGTCGACGCTGGGGAAGTAGGCCCGCACGTCCAGGTGCAGCGCGAAGCGGTGTCGCCGCGTCGCTTCAAGGATGCGGAGCACCGCGCGGTGAGCTCCGAACCCCTTGCGACAGGCGAAGCTCTCCGGACGCGCCGAGCGCAGGAACACGGGCTCCATCAGCAGCGCCAGCGCCCCATGCACCACCCGGTCCTCAACCGGGGCGCGGGCGATCACCCGGCGCTTGGGTTCGCGCAGGTGGAAGGTCTCGAAGCCTCGTGGCGCCCATGTGCCGTCGAGCAGGCGCTCCCGGATGTCGGCCAGCACATCCTCCCGACGAAAGAGGAACCACGCGACCTCCGAGCGTCGGCGCTTGCCACGGGTCGTCTCCGCCGCCGCGAGCGCCAGATGTTCCGGCTCACAGAGACGGGGGAAGAGACCTCGAACGGTTCTCATGGCTCACATGTGGAGGGGCCCGCCCGGACGTTCGGCCCGAGGGCCTACCAGAACGGGCGGGCGGGATCGGGCGCGTCCGAAGACGCGCCGCCGGGGAGGCGTCTGCTCGGGGCCGACACGCTGCGTTGACCTCGGGCTGGGGGCGGCGGACAACGCGGAAGCCGATGTTGTTGTTGCGATTCTCGGGCCTGTTCCTGTTGCGGGTTGCGGAGCGACACCTCCTCGCGTTGTTGTTCCAGGAACCACCGCGCATCACCCGGTGGTCGCCGCCAGCGACGCCTCCCCTGAGGACTCTCTCTCCACGCGCTTGCGCCAGCCGCCGGTCATGCGGCCGATGTCCCGCAGCTCTTCGGCGGCGTAGCGCAGGCTGTTCTCTCGCAGCAGCCCCGCGCTGCGCGCCAGCCGCATCAGCACACGCAGCCGCACCAACTGACGGTCGACCTCCGCGAGCCAGCGCGGCCGCTCACGGGGGAAGGTCAGCGCCATGGACACCGCCACCACCAGCTCCGTAGCGGCCTCCATCGCGGGGCGACCCAGGACCGTATTCATGGGGGCGGGCCAGCCGCCGACGTGTTGGAGCACCCAGACCGCCAGCGCCTCGCTGCGAACATGAAGCGGCGCCTCCCGCCGGCTCACTGCCGCCTCCCGGGCAACGTCTCCGACCAGCGAACCAGCCGCGCCGTGGCAGGAATCAGCCGCCCCTCCAACGCGACCAGCCAGGTGTGAACAGGCTCCGTCGGCGGCACGCCGGCCTCCAGCAGCAGCAGCGCCGCCGCCCGCGCGAAGGCGGCGCGGGCGTGCACAAACGCCGCGCGCTTCTCGTGGCGCGCGTAGTGGTGGACCCCTTCGGACAAGGCCATCAGCGCCACCTCCAGCGCGGCCTCCACCCCCGCCAGAGTCCGCGCCGACAGATCCTCCGCGTCTCGCACCCAGGCCAGCAGCTCCAGCCCACCCCGGAAGACATCAAGGTCCGCCACTGAGCGCCGCCGATCGCCCCGGCTCTCGGCGGTCCGTCCCGGCAGGTGCGCCTCCACCGCCGTCCGCACGGCCTCGGCCTTGACCTGAAGATCCTGCCGCTGCGGCTCGGTCAGCGGGAGCGTCCCTCTGGGGATGCGCCACTGCCCCTCCCGCTTGAAGGCGTGGAGATCCCCCCGGGCGATCTTCGCTCGGATGGTCCTGGGATGTTTTCCCAGCAACGCCGCAGCCTCTCGAACGGTCAATTCCATCCGATGTTCTCCCTCGCCGGAAATCCACGGCCGTCCCTGGCCGCGCTCCGGACATTCGTCGTGTTCTCTGCCTCTTCAGTGGAGAAGCGCGGCTGATTGTTGCCACCCCGCCCGGTCACCCACACACATTTTGTCCGCTACCCGGCCATCCCCCCAGCCATCGAGTCCGAGACAAACCCGCCTGTGAGCCCATTCTGGCTACAATCCAGCCCGTCCAGGCTAGAGATCACCCGGACATGGATGGCCGAGAGGTTCCGCCGTTTCCGCAAATCAATACGTTACGAGTCCCGTCGGCAATCGTAGACCGGCTCGGGCAGGGCCTTCGGTGCGGGTGCCTGAGCGGAGGCAAGGCGAAAGAGCCCGTTCTAAGGGATAATCGGCATACCCGCTGGACGGCAGGGGCTTGCCGGTGAGCGAAGAAGGGGGAAAGGGCATCTCAGGCGGTGAAATCAGCACCGCTTGAAACAAAAACCTTGAATCACAAGAGGTTGAAGATGCCCTCTCCCGAACATCAAACCTATCAGGACCAGTTGGTCCTCGCACTCTGCAAACTGGCCCACGAGCCCGATCGGCGTCGATGTATCGACAACTACGCCGTCGCCATCGTGATCCTCTACCATCTGGACCTCAGCCCGGCGACGCCCATCCTTGAGCAGGGCTACGCCGATTCTCCCCGCGGCAGCAAGCCCTGGTCGCCCTTGCCCGTGCTCCGAGCCCTGCTGCTGGGGCACCTCATCGGCGCCATCAAGCCCAACGACCTCTCCCAGCGGCTCCGCGGCTGTCCTGTTCTTCGTGCCATCGCGGGCTTCTCCCGGGAGGAGATGGACGCCCACGACCAACCCGCCCCGGGCGGCGCTACCTTCTACGACTTCTTCCACCGCCTCTTCGATGGACCCCAGCGCACCGGCTGTGAGCACGTACAGCCGCCCAGTCGACAGCAGGCCCGGCGCGCTCGGGAGCCCCAGCCCAAAAAGGGACGAACGAGCCAGAATACAGACGATAACAAGACAAAGGAGAAGACCGTCAAGAAGACATCGTCTCGAAAGGCGCGCCGGTCGCGCCGAGAGACACAGAAGGAGAAGGCCCGCGCGCAGGCCATCGCCGGCGGTGTCACCGAGCGACTCGTGGGGCAACTGCAAGCCGCTCGGGACTCACACAATCCCAACGATCTCACAGAGCGCCTGGGCCAAATCCTCTTGGAGTGCGGCATCCAGCACAGTGCGCAGCGCGGCCTGCTCGGCGATGTGACGGCCCTGATCACCACAGGCGACGGCTCCCCGCTGCCCACCGCGTCGGACAGCCATGGTCGGCGGGTGTGTGAGTGCGAGAAGACCACCCGCTGCGACTGTCCGCGGGTCTACAGCGACCCCGATGCCACCTGGGGCTGGGACCACTATCGAGAGACCTACTTCTTTGGTCACCACTTCTACGAGGTCTCGGTCACCAGCGAAGGCCGCGATCTCCCCTTGGCCATCCATCTCGACCCCGCCAACGAGACCGACCACACCGCGTCAGTCAAGACCATGGATCGCCTCCACAAGCGGCTTCGGGACCACGCGTCGGGCTGGAGCATCGACCTCTTCATCGCCGATGCGGGCCACGACAGCCTCGCCGAGCATCAGTTTCACCGCTCCTGGTCGGTGCGGCCGGTGATTCCGCTGGCGAAGAAGGCCCCTGCAAC
>Ga0316204_10010095_pt1 | contig 12296 bp, 9 predicted proteins | sample 6monrhotite_MG_2_FD_205661 | JGI IMG/M metagenome (GOLD analysis project Ga0316204, IMG submission 205661) | Microbial mat bacterial communities from mineral coupon in-situ incubated in ocean water Damariscotta River, Maine, United States -... | ecosystem: Environmental > Aquatic > Marine >...
GGCGCGGTCTGGCTGAAGATGGGGGCTTAGCGAGAGGGTGGAGATGCGGTGCGGGCTGGCCGAAAAGGGGGGTCACAGGGGGCTCGTCCCCCTCGCCCCGCAAGGGGCCAGGAGACAGGGAGAGAACGTCAGAGACAGCGACGAAGGAGCGCTGAAGGGCGAGCCGATACGCCTTGCGGCGAGGCATCTGACGTCGCAACACCCTCTCGCCTGAGGCGCTGGGACGTCGCGTTCCTCAGAGGTAGGCATTCGCAGTTGGCGCGCGCCATTCGGCGCGTTCTGGTGAAAGGTGGGGGCTCAGGGGCGCGACCACAGGATCCGCAGCGGTACGGATTCACGGTGGGGCAGCCCAGCCAACGGGCTGCGAGCACACCCGCTACCAACCTGCCAACCGGTATCTGACTGCCTGAGACCAACTCGCAGCATCCTCCTCGCCCAGCGGACAGTGGCCGTCGGCTGGCGCTGCGCTCGCTCCTCCGCTGCGTGATACTCCGCTGTCTTATTGAACTCAGGAGATCTCATGCGCTCCACGCTGCTTATCGCGCTGCTCCTCGTCGCCTGCGCCGGAGACAAGGACTCCAGCGTCTCCGATGACACCGCCAGCGTCGTCCCGGGGGGGGACATCGGCGGCCCCGGCGGTGGCGGCCCCGGCGGCGGTGGTGATGGCGGCAATGGCGGTGGTGATGGCGGCGGTGATGGCGGCGGTGGTGATGGCGGCGGTGGTGATGGTGGCAATGGCGGCGACAGCGGCAGCGGCAGCGACACCGGAACGACTGGGGACACCGGTGGTGACAGCGGCGGTGATGGCGGCGGAGGCGCCGACACCAACCCCTGCCCCGCATACTCAGGCGCCGAAGAGGGGCGCTGGTGGAGCTGGGAGAGCAGCGAGGCCTACGAGCGCGAGACCGGCTTCACCGGAGGCTGGGAGAGCGAGGTTCTGGCCTGGTCGGGCGACACCACACAGGCCAGCTTCGAGATCCGAACCGTCTCCAGCTATGTCGTCACCGGTATCGAAGACTATGTCTCCGAGAGCGTCGTCACGTACACCTGCGACGGCGACGGGCTGACCATCAGCGCTGTAGACACCAGCTACAGCTACGCCGTCAGCGGCACCCCCTACAGCGGGTGGAGCAACACCACCTACAACCCACCCTGGGTCTCCGTCCCCGGCGGTCTCCAGGTGGGCGACCGCTGGAGCGTGGACACCACGGCGGAGGTCGTCGACCACATGGGGACCGAGACCACCTACAGCTACCGCGCGGACCTGGAGGTGGTGGTGGAGGCCTCCCGTACAGTCCCGGCCGGAACCTTCACCACGTTGGTGGTCGAGAACACCTCCGATGGGTACACCAGCACCTACTGGACGGACGCGGACCTGGGCTCGATCGAGGTCTACTCCGGCGTTCTCGTCGACTACGGCGGCTGAAGGCCGCCAGCGGCCCTGGCGCGGGAGACCTCGCCGGTGTGGCTGTCGTGCCGCACTTCTATCGGTCAACAGCGCCCCCCTCCCGCGGGGACGTGGGCGCACTTGTACTTGCTTTATATCTGACAGCAATATATCTGACAGATATACAAAGCTGGAGGCCTCCGTAGCGCCCTGGCTCGCGCCGAGTGGGCCGCCACGCTCGCGACCCTTGACGCGACCAAAACGGAGAGATCATGACTCGCGCATCCACCATGCTGTGCGCCCTGCTCGCAGCCTCCCCGGCCCTCGCGGCCGAGCCCCCAGCTCTCGAGTCCCTGGAGCGTGAGTACAAGCTCGTGTTCGCTCCGAACTACGACCTGCACATGGTCGCCGCTGCCAGCCCGACGCTGAACCGCATGACGCAGGATCTCTACCTCTACGGCATCGGGCCCCACCTGCCGCCTGTGCTCGACAACGTCCTGGGCACGACCTGGGCGGTCTTCTTCACCTACACCACGATGCTGTTTCCCCACGAGTTCGGGCACTGGACCCGCGCGCAGCAGGTCGACAGCCAGTTCATCTTCCACAACTTCATGCCGCTGCTCCCCTACACCACGGTCGAGATGCCCGACGACGCGAGCCATGCCGACTCGGCGCTGCTGTCTGCCGGCGGCTTCGAGGTCAACGGCCTGGTGGCGCGGCAGACGCAGCTGGACTTCTACGAGAACGGCGGCGCCTGGTCCGATGAGCTCGCCCATGGCCTGCTCAACGAGCTGTTCTTCCCGATCTACGCCGTCGTGTTCCCCGCGAAGGCGGAGGAGGCGGTGACCTGGACCGAGACCCGAGGCGACCCCGTGCACGTCGTGCTTCCAGTGTACGAGCGTCACACCGGCCGGCCCCCCGTGGATGCGGACGGAGCGGTCGATCCCGAGCTGACCCGGCTGTACCGCGAGGCGGTCCTGTTCAGCGTCCTGTGGACGGCGCTCGACCCAGGGCTCATCCAACAGGGCATGTCCTTCACCGACAGCGGCTTCGACGCGCGAGAGGCCTGGATGCCCGTCCGCACCGAGCGGCTCGGCTGGACGTGGGGAACACAGTTCAACCCATCCCCGCTGGGCTACGAGCTCTACCTGCTGCAGTACCTCCTGGTCGACCAGCGCACCTTCGAGGTGGCCGTGAAGTACGGCCGCCCGATGAAGAACAACGGCATTCGCGTCTCCGCGCCCGACCTCCTCGAGACCGCTGGGGTCCGGCTGGGCGCCGAGGTCGAGGTCTGGGATCAGGACGTCTACGGCCTCGGGGTCTCCGCGACGGCATCAGCCGAGGTGTCGATCCACGGCGGCCTGGGAGCGGTCGGGCAGCTTGGCTACAAGACCGATGGCTACGTCATGGGGCGGGGCATTGACAGGACACCATTTGGCGCCCTCGGGCTGAGCTACCGCTTCCAGCACGGCCCCCGCACCGCCGCTGCGTCGGACCCGGCCGACAAGTGACGCGCCGCCGCTCGGAGCGGCCTCAGAAGCGCAGCCCCCCTCCCACGGCGACATACGCGGTCTGACCCCACATGTCGAAGAAGCCCAGGCCGAAGAGCTCCTGGTCCCTGAGCAGCTGGAGGTTGGCCCCTGCCTCGACATTGAGCATGCCTCGCTCACCCAGCTCGATGCTCGCCCCGACCGGAACCTGGAGCTGGTGGATCAGCGAGAGCGTGACGGCGGGGTTGGTGTAGAGCCAGGTGGAGTCGCGCGGCCGCCAGGACAGCGGCATGCCCAGCGAAATCCAGGAGAGGCCCCCGGCCAGCTGGGGCCCCCAGTACAGATCCTCCCGCTGGTCGAGATCGACGCGCACGAAGCCACCAGCCCCCATGAAGCTGGGAGAGCCCCCGAAGACGAGCATCCCTCGCTGGACGTTGCCCTCGCGCTCGGACATCAGCCAGCCCTGGACGGCCCCAGCGGGCTCAGTGAGCGAGGGGCGGTCTATGTACGCATAGACCCCGCCGGAGGCGGCCGCCCCTGCCGCGCGCGCCTTCTCGCCCAGGGGCACGGGTGGGGGCATCGCGGTCATCGGCGCGCAGGACGTGAGCGCGAGCAAGCTCGAGGCAGCGCAGATCAGCAGGGACACGCAGCAGCCACTCGGGCGGGAGCGCTGGCTCATGGGCGTGTGGCGGGGTGGAGCGAGGGTCACAATGTTGAGCGGCCAGGGGTGGTTCGGGCCAGGGGTGACGGTGAGCTGGTGCTGTCAGCCAGCGTCGGCGGCGGCGAAGTGGTCGAGCAGGCGGGGGTTGATGAGGTCCGCGCCTTGCATCATGGCGGCGTGTCCGGTGTCGGGCAGGGACACCAGCGTGGAGCCGGGGATCAGGTCGTGGAGTCGGTCGCTCTGCTCGGGGCGGACCAGCACGTCGTGCTCGGGCTTGAAGATGAGGGTGGGCAGCCCCGCCAGCGAGGGCAGGCGAGCGGCGGTGTCGTGCCGCAGCACCGTCAGGAGCTGGGCGAGCATCACCCGGCTGTCCGGGCGCTGAAATCCCCAGGCCGCGCCCTGGGCGCCCAGGCCCATGATCAGCAGCACCGGGCTGCCGCCGCGGCCGTCGGTCTCGTAGTAGAGCTTGGCGTTGTTGCAGAGCGCGGTGGGCACGTCCGCATCGTACCCGGTGTGCTCCGCGATCGGACACCGCCAACCTGAGTAGTGACAGGTTTGCTACCCTGCTTGGCATGAACACCACCCGCGCCCTCTTCTCCGCACCGCTGCTCACCCTCGTGCTCTCGGCCCCCGCGCTGGGCGCCGACTTCCTCCAGGTCGACGCCGCCGCCCCGGGCATGGACGTCGTCGTCAGCGTGCTGCGCTCGACGGGCGGCTTCACCGGCTCGGAGATCGTCACGACGTCCTGCGGCGATGTCCAGGTCGGGCCGGTGTGGACGCAGGACTCCGAGGGCGTGACCGGCGCGGTGCTCACCACGGTCTTCAGCGTCGACGCAGACGCCAGCACGGACGAGTGCGGCGTCTTCATCGACGGGGCCGCGCTGGCCGCCAACGGCGGCTACGACAACAGCTTCTCCATCGTCACCCCGCTGGCCCCGCCGATCGACGGCGGCAGCGGCGACGCCGACGGCGTGGCGGATGGCGTGATCACCGTGGCCTCCACGGATCGCTCCGACGGCGGCGTGGTGGTCTTCGAGTCCCTCGCGGTCGACGCGTCGGAGACCCTCGCCTTCGACCTCACCGACCCCAACGGCGGCACCGACGCCAACGAGGCCTACCAGCCCGCGGTGGTCCTGGTCGTGGGCGACGTCAGCATCGCGGGAGCGGTCGACGTCAGCGGCACCCCGGGGCACGACTGGGGCGACAACGCGCTGGGCGGCGGCAGCGATGAGGGCGACGGCGGCGACGGCGGCGACGGCGGACCGGGCGCCGGCGGCGGCGGGGGCGGCGGCGCCCAGGGGACCAGCTCCTCCACCAGCGCGCCGGGCGGCGGCGGCGCGGGCTTCGCCGGCGGCGGCGCGGGCCTGGAGGGCAGCTCCAGCGGCGAGCGCAACACGGGCGGCGTCGGGGCTGGTGACGGCTACGATGACCTGGACGGCGGCGACGGCCCCCTCGGTCTGGGGGCGAACGGCCTGGGCGCCACCTACCAGTCCACCCACCCGGGCTCTGGCGGCAGCGGCCACCCCTTCGGCAGCGGCGGCGGGGCCTCCTCTTCAAGCTCCGACGGCGGCCTCGGCGGCAGCGGCGGCGGCGGCGGCTCGGCGACCTCCAACAGCACCGAGTCCGGGGGCGGTGGCGGCGGCTTCGGCACCGTGGGTGATCCCGGCGGCAGCGGCCAGCAGAACGGCGGCGGCGCCGGCGCGGCGCACGGCGCGGACGCGCTGCTGCCCCTGGCGGGTGGCTCGGGCGGCGGCGGCGGAGACGGCCTCATCACGAGCACGGTCTACAACCAGTACGCCGGCGGCGGCGGCGGCGGCGGCGGCGGCGCGCTCATGCTGGTCTCCTGGGGCGAGCTCACGATCGACGGCGCCATCTACGCCGAGGGCGGCGGCGGCGGCGACGCCGACGCCGGCTCGAGCGCCTGCTCCGGCGGCGGCGGCGGCAGCGGCGGCGGCGTGCACCTCGCCGGGCGCGCCATGACCGTCGACGGCTTCCTCTCCGCCACCGGCGGCACCTTCGGTGAGAACCCCGACTACGCCGACGAGGGCGGCGCCGGCGGCGAGGGGCGCATCCGCCTCGACGGCCTCGCCCCCGCGAGCCCCTCCGCGGGCCCCACCGGCACCTCCGCCACAACCTGGGAGGGCTGCATCGTCACTGAGATCGACGCAGCGGTGGTGAGCGTCTCGTCGGCGGGGGACTGTGACTACGCGGTGTACGACAGCAGCGGCGGGTTCGTGGAGGACGGCGTCGTCGCGGCCGACGACACGCTGGACCTCTCGGCGACCCTGCTCTCCGAGACCGGCGACCTGCGGGTGTACGTCACCGTGGGCGGGGTGCCCAGCCCGCTGGGCGTGGGGCTCATCGGGGACGGCGACTTCGACGGCATCGCCGACGCGGACGACAACTGTCCCGACGACGCCAACCCCGATCAGGCGGATCTGGACCTCGACGGCCTCGGGGACGCCTGCGACGCCTGCACCGACGTCGACGGAGACGGCTACGGCGATCCGGACATCGAGGCGTCTGTCTGCGAAGACGACTGTGACGACGGCGACGCGACCATCAGCCCGGACGCCGATGAGGTCTGCGATGCGGTCGACAACGACTGCGACGGCGCGACGGATGAGGGCGGGGCGCTGGACGCGGAGGTCTACTACGCGGACAGCGACGAGGACGGCTTCGGGGACGCGGACGCCTCCCTGAGCGCCTGCGCCGAGCCGGACGGGTATGTGATCGACGCGACCGACTGTGATGACGGCGACGGGACCATCAACCCCGACGCGGACGAGGTCTGCGACGAGGTCGATCAAGACTGCGACGAGGCCGTGGACGAGGACGCCATCGACACCAGCGTGTTCTACGCGGACGGCGACGAGGACGGCTTCGGCGATCCGGATGTCTCGGTGGACACCTGCTTCGAGCCGGACGGGTATGTGGCCGACGCGGGCCCCGGTCTGGAGGACTGCGACGACGGCGACGCGGACATCAACCCCGACGCGGACGAGGTCTGCGACGGGGTCGATCAGGACTGCGACGAGGCCATCGACGAGGACGCCGTCGACGCCTCCATCTTCTACGCCGACGACGACGAGGACGGCTTCGGTGACGCCGACAGCGCGCTGGCGTCGTGCGAGCAGCCGGATGGCTACACCAGCAACACGCTGGACTGCGACGACACGGACGCGGACATCAGCCCCAACGGCACCGAGGTCTGCAACGGGACGGACGACGACTGCGACGAGAGCGTGGACGAGGAGTCCACCGACGCGCTGACCTGGTACGCGGACGCGGACGACGACGGCTTCGGCGACGCGCTGTTCACCCTGAGCGCCTGCGAGCAGCCCGACGGCTACACCGACAACGACGCGGACTGCGACGACGACGCGCTGACCGGCGGCGACGTGAACCCCGACGCGGACGAGGTCTGCAACGGTATCGACGACGACTGCGATGCGGACATCGACGAGGACGCGCTGGACGCGCTGGACTGGTACCTCGACTTCGACGAGGACGGCTTCGGCGACCCGGACGAGACCAGCACCGCCTGCGATCAGCCCGACGGCTACGTCGACAACGACGAGGACTGCGACGACGGCTTCACCACCGTCTACCCGGACGCCACCGAGATCTGCGACGGGCTGGACAACGACTGTGATGAGTTCATCGACGAGGAGGCCACCGACGACGCCATCTGGTACGCGGACGCGGACGAGGACGGCTTCGGCGACCCGGACGACGCCCTCGAGGACTGCGCCCAGCCCGACGGCTACATCGACAACGACTTCGACTGCGACGACGGGGACATCGACGTCAGCCCCGCCGCGGACGAGTACTGCGACGGCATCGACAACGACTGCGACGGCGTGGTGGACAACGCCTCCGGGCTGGGAGCCGCCGTCGACGCGCTCACCTGGTACCTGGACGCGGACGAGGACGACTACGGCGACCCGGACGAGACCACCACCGCCTGCGAGGAGCCCGACGGCTACAGCGACGACGACCGGGACTGTGACGACGACGACGAGGCCATCAACCCCGGGGTCGCGGAGATCTGGTACGACGGCGTTGACCAGAACTGCGACAGCCTGAACGACTTCGACCAGGACCGGGACGGCTACGTCATCGAGGGCTCCGACGCCGAGGCCGGCGGCAGCGCCACCGAGGTCGGGGACTGCGAGGACACGGACGCGACCCTCAACCCGGGCGCGGACGATGACTGGTACGACGGGATCGACAGCGACTGCGACGGGGCCAGCGACTACGACGCGGACGGCGACGGCTTCGACAGCGCCAGCTACGGCGGGGATGACTGTGATGACTCCGACGCCGAGACCTATCCCGGCGCGCCGGACGAGCCGGGCGACGGCGTGGTCACGGACTGTGATGAGACGGACGAGTACGACGCGGACGGCGACGGCTTCGACGGCGAGTCCTTCGGCGGCGACGACTGCGATGACGCCAACGGCGACATCAACCCGGACACCCCCGAGGTCTACTACGACGGGCTCGATAACGACTGCGACGACGCCACGATCGATGACGATCAGGACGGCGACGGGGTCACCGTGGACGAGGACTGCGACGACCTGGATCCGGACCTCTACCCGGGGGCGCCGGGCTACGACGAGGACTGTGAGCCCCTCGACACCGGAGACACCGGCGATGACACCGGAGACACCGGCGATGACACCGGCCCCGACGACACCGGCCCGGCTGGTGATGACACCGGCGCCACCGGCGATGACACCGCGCCGAGCGGCGATGACACGGCCGTGGTCAGCGGTGACGACACCGACAGTGACACCGACAGTGACATCGGCGGCGACGACATCGACGACGACAAGGGCGGCTGCGGCTGCGGAGGAGAGCGCGGCGACACCGCCTGGTTCCTCCTGCTCCCCGGCGCCCTCTGGCTCCGGAGGCGGCGGCGTGGAGTATGTCTGGGGTGACCTGAACCCTGGAGATCGCTGTGCTCAGAGACGTCCGCCTGCCCAAGACCGCCCTCACCACCCTGGGCGGTGACCGGCCCGGCCACCCGGAGCAGCTCTGGCTCACCGCGATGGCCCCGGGGGGGCGGACGCTCTTCAGCCTCTCGGAGGACGGCGTGGTGGCGGCCTGGGCGATGGAGAGCGGGGCTCGGCTCGGCCTCCTCCCGATCCCGGCGCCGCAGCCCCACCCGACGCTGGTGCCGCTGGATGAGCGCACGGTCCTGCTGGCGCTGCAGAACCAGGGGGCGTACGCGTGGTGCCCGGGGCAGGCGCCGGTGTTGTTGCCGGGGGCGTTCAGTGACCGCCTGCGGGACGGCCAGGGGGAGCCCGTGGCCGCCTGTCGGGGCGGCGAATGGATCGCTGTGCTGTGGCGCAGCTACAACACCAACACCAGGGACGACCGCGCGGTGCTGCTGCTGCGGGCCGTCGACCGGGCCGTGGTGGGCCGGCTGGAGGTCGAGCTCGGCTGGTTCGAGGGCGCGGATGAGATCGCGCTCACTGGCGTCATCATCACGCCGGACGGGAGCACAGTGGTGGCCACCGCGTCCCTCGTGCGCCTGCGGCCGGACGGCGGGCGCGAGAGCGTGAGCGAGCTGGGGGTGATGGCGTGGGACACGAAGACCCGCGCGCTTCGCTGGTGCGGCCTCTACGACGTGAGCAACGGCAGCAGCCAGCCGCACCTCGCCGTCAGCGATGATGGGCGGCAGCTGGCGCTCTCACACGGCTGGACCTCGGTCTTCGACCTGACCTCGGGCGAGGTCATCGCGAAGCTGGGGGGCCCCGGCGACGACCACCAGCGCTGGCGCGGCGCGGAGTGCGCGGGCTTCCTGGACGCGGACACCCTGCTGCTGGTGACGCGGCTCGGCCTGGAGCGCTGGAGCCTCTCCCGTCAGTCGAGGCTGCAGCAGAGCGACTACCCGCGGCAGCACTTCATCCTGGGCCTCGCGCTGGGCGCGGGGCGGGCGGTGGTGAGCCGCGAGCGGGAGCTGGCGTTCTTCGACCTGAACACCCTGGCGCCGATCCGCCACGGCGGGGGCCACTGGCGCGACGTCACCGCGGTGGAGCTGGCTGACGATGGAGCGCTGGTGTCCAGCGACGGCGAGCGGATAAAGCGCTGGAGCGGCGGCGGCGCGGAGCAGGCGAGCTGGGACCGACCCGGCGCCGGCCCCCTGGCGCTGTCTCCGGATGGCAGTCAGGTGCTGGGGGCGGGCCCGGCGGGCGTGAGCTGCTGGTCCGAGAGCGGGGCGGTCGAGGCCGCGTCGGCGCAGGCGCCGGTCGCGGTGGCCTGGGGCCGGCGGCGGGTGTTCGCGACGTGCGCGGAGGCGGCGGTGGCGGTGTGGTCCTGGGGCGCCGCGCCCGCCCGGGTGCGGTCACTGCCCCTGCCCGGGGCGACCGCGCCGGCCGCCATCTCCGGCGACGGTGAGGTCGTGTACTGCTGGAGCGCGTCCGGTCACTGGAAGGTCTGGCGAGGCGATCGGGTGGTGTGTGAGGGCGATGAGCGCTGGCCCGATGTCGTGGCGCTCTCGCCCGACGGCGCGTGGCTGGCGCTCACCAGCGACGGCTGCCGCGGCTATCGGGGGTTGAAGCTGCTGGACCTGAGCGACGGGACCGAGCGGCTGCTCTTTGCGAGCTACGTCACCCCGCGCGCGGCGGCGTTCTCTCCGGACGGCTCGCTGATGGCGACCGCGATCGGCGGCGGCGTGAGCCTCTACTACACCGCGACGGGCAAGCGCTGGAAGAGCCTGAAGGAGCGGGAGGGGGCGATCCGGACGCTGGCCTTCTCGCCGGACGGTCGGAGGCTGCTCTCCGGCCACGAGGACGGCACCCTCACGATCTGGAAGGTCCGCCGCTGAGCGGGCCGCGGTCAGCCCGACCCTTCAGCGAGCGGGGCCAGCAGCGCGGTCTTCATCCGCGCCTGTGGTGTGCGGTTGGGGTCGGAGAGGTAGACCTCGACGTGCCACAGCTCACGGCGCAGTCCCCGGGCCTCCAACAGCGCGTTGATGAGGGCGAAGCTGGCGGGCTCGTCGGCGAAGGGCCCGACGTGCAGGATGCGGGCGAAGCGCGCCGGGGCCAGGGCCTCCAGCCTGACCTGGCGAGCCTCCTCGCTGCCGAAGAGCTTGCCGCGCTTCTTGGTGGTGACGGCCTCGATGGCCGCGGTGACCTCCGCCTCGGTGGTGTCGTCGGGGACCGCCAGACGAACCTGCCAGCGCCAGGTCTCCCGCGCGGGCACCCCATGCAGGGGCAGATCCTGCCCCTCGGCCGACCGCTCCCCCTCCAGCGCGCCGACCTTGTTGACGGGCAGCCCCGCCTTCTTGCGGGCGAACTTCAGGGTGTAGGCCACCCCGTACAGTGCGCCCACCGCGTCGCTGAAGGCTGCCTCTTCCGGACCGCCGCTGCCTGTCCGGCTGAGCACCTTGCGGGCGGGAACCTCCACCAGATCGGGGGCCTTTCTGGCCTTCAGCAGCGCCGGAGGGGTAGGGGACACGGGCTTCTCTGCGCTCATGGTGCGCCTCTGTGGGGTGAGGTTTAACCTCGAGGTGCCGTCGTCGGCTCGGGCAGCTCCTTGGGGATTCGGCCGAAGAAGCGGAAGACGGCCCGCGCGCACTTGTGGAAGCCGTCCGGGCAGCAGTACATCATCGGGCAGCCGGCGCTGATGACGTGCAGTCCGGCGTCGTTCGCGGCGCGGAGCGTGTCGTCGTCGTAGGAGACCGGGCCGACGCCCTGGTGGAACCAGATCCACTCGACGCCCGCGCGGCCGGCCTGCTCAGCGATGGCGCGGGCCTGCTCCGGTCGCGTCACGACCACGACGCCCTCGATCTGCGCGGGCGAGGCCGCCAGATCCGGGTAGCTGGGCTCGCCGTCGATCGTCACCCCAGCGGGGTTGATCGCGTACACCTCGTGTCCCGTCTCCCGGAGACGCTGGGCGATGGCGTTGGCGGGGGAGTCCCCGGAGCGCGAGACGCCCGCGACGGCGATCCGTGACAGCCCGAGGAATGTGGCGACGGCATCGTCCATGTGCATGGGGAGACCTCCTGGGCGCCATTGAATGCAACGTCTGTGCCGGCCCGGATGATGGCGTCGATACGCCCACGGAGTGTGTGGACTGTCCCGCGCTGGGCGCTAAGCCACACAGTCTCCTGTGGTGGATGCCACGGTCGCGCCTGTCGCCTCTCAGAGCTTGCCGGAGTTCGCCGAGCGCTCGGGCACCGGCGCCGAGTTGTCCCAGTGCTCGACGATCTTGCCGTCCTCCAGCCGGAACATGTCGACCTGCTACAGGGCGGCTGCGTTTCCGTTCGCTCTGTAGAGGGTGGCGGCGAAGCTGCCGGATCCGACACAGAGAACGGTCTCGTCGTAGTTCAGCGGCCGGTTCGGGCGCTGGGCGAGGATGTGTGCGGGCAGCCTGTTGGCCGGGTGCCCTGCCGCGCGCCCGTACCTTCAAGGAGCGTGACGTTGCCCTTCGCTGAGCCCGCACCTTCCTCCTCCTCCGGAGCGGCTGCTTCACAGCGACTCCAGCGGCGCCAAACGCGCCGCATGGCGCCCGCCAACTGCGAAGAGGCCCCTGTGAGGATCATGTTGTCTCATCACTGAGCCCTCACCTTCCGCCAGCACGCGCCGCATGGCGCGCGCCAACTGCGACTGGGTACCTGTGAGGAACGTGACGTCCCAGCGCCTCACACTAGAGGGTGTTGCGACGTCAGATGCCTCGCCGCAAGGCGACATCAGGAGGCAAGACCTTGCGAACACGTGGACGGTTTTCGACGGAGCCCAGG
>Ga0316204_10010096_pt1 | contig 12296 bp, 11 predicted proteins | sample 6monrhotite_MG_2_FD_205661 | JGI IMG/M metagenome (GOLD analysis project Ga0316204, IMG submission 205661) | Microbial mat bacterial communities from mineral coupon in-situ incubated in ocean water Damariscotta River, Maine, United States -... | ecosystem: Environmental > Aquatic > Marine >...
CGCACCTTTGTGTTGAATAGCTCTGGAGAGCGCCAACAAGATCTTTTTCCACAGAAGCGCCATCGATACTTTATTAAGGCGAAAAATATAAGCGCCTTTGAGTTGCTGATGAAAAAGGCATTGAGTCGTTCTTAAAGTGGGGATGGTGTTGATATGTAATGATTTGTGTATGGCTTAGTCCCAATAGGCAGCCTAATACGCTTTAATTAGTCGTCTTTTATCGAATAATGCCGATGTTAATATTTTGGTTATCAAAGTAATCCTGACTCTTGTTGATGGCATTCAATTTTTTCATGGAAAAAATGCTGTTGAGTTTTTTGGCTTTTTTTCTATGCTTAAACGGCGAATGGGCATATGAAGCCAGGGGTGTGGGAATGTTGTCAGAGCAGCTTTTGATGCTTTAGGCACAATGAGATGTTGAACGACATAGTCTGTGTTGATTTTAAAAACTGAAATAAAAACTAAGTAGTTATTCTACGAGGGAAGGCATAATGAGCAAAAATGATAAGCCTAAAGCTGAAAAAGAGCTGTTTGAGCTTTACTCTGAAGATCCTGAAAAAGCAGATAAAGTCGTTTTTGGACGTGTAGCGGATAAAAATAGACGAGGTTTTTTAAAGGGAGCAGGTCTTGCCACTATGGGGGCATTTCTTGGTGGCGCTATGATTCCCTTTCATCGCTTTATGCCTTCAGGCTATATCCCGGTTGCAATGGCTGAAACACCTTTTCGGATCGAAGGCAAAGATGGCTTGGTGATACTGAATGATCGACCTGTTAATGCCGAGTGTCCGGCTCACCTGTTGGATGACAAAATAACGCCAATTGCACGCCATTTTGTCCGCAATAATGGCGTACCTCCTGTCGATATTGATGCTGCTACTTGGTCGTTGAGCATCGATGGTGAGGTTGAGAATGAGATTCAATTGAGTATTGCAGAGTTGAAGGCGCGCTTTGAAGTGGTGACACTTCAGTTGCAACTTGAGTGTGGCGGTAATGGGCGTTCCTTCTTTGATCCACCCGCAAAAGGCAACCAATGGTCGTTGGGAGCCGTTGGCTGCTCAGAGTGGACCGGTGTACGCTTGGCTGATGTGTTAAACGCTGCTGGGGTTAAGAAAAATGCGATATATACGGCCAACTACGGTGCTGATACCCATCTTTCCGGTAAGCCAGATAAACTTCCGATCTCCCGAGGTGTGCCTATGGCCAAGGCGATGGATCCGAATAATTTGATTGCCTTTGCGATGAATGGCGAAGATATTCACCCGATGAATGGTGCCCCGTTACGCTTAGTGGTGCCTGGCTGGCCGGGTTCCTGTTCGCATAAATGGCTCACGCGTATTCAGGTGCGTGATCAGGTGCATGATGGTGCCAAAATGACGGGCAAGTCATACCGTGTGCCAGATTACCCAGTTTCACCTGGTGAAAAGGTTCCAAAAGATCGATTTAAAATTATTGAATCGATGCCCGTGAAATCACTTATTACTTTTCCTGAGAGTGGCACCGAGGTCTCAGCAAGCAAACCCAAACTTGATGTCCGTGGCCACGCCTGGGCTGGCGACAATGTGGTGAAGGATGTACAGGTTTCAATTGATTTTGGTGCAACATGGATTAAGGCTGATTTGAAAAAGCCGCGTAACCCATTCGCTTGGCAACACTGGACGGCGGAGTTGGAATTTCCAATGGCCGGGTATTATGAGATTTGGGCGCGGGCGACTGATGATCAGGGGCGGAACCAACCCTTTGCCATTGCATGGAACCCTAAAGGGTATCTCAATAACTCCATGCATCGTATCGCGGTGCGAGTTGTTTAAATGAGCTTTGCTAGGTGGAAATCAATGGGTGTCAAAAAACATTTTTTTCAGGTCATCACTATCATCGGAAGTTTGGCAATATTCACGCCTGTCACATTTGCTGATGCCAGTGAGGAGTCAGCTGCACTCCGTATCGCGCAAGCGAATCCCCTAAAGGGGGAGAAGATGTTTATGCAATGCAAGGTTTGCCACTCTATTGAGAAAGGGACTGCGCATAAATTTGGCCCTAACTTATGGGGCGTGGTCGGACGGCAAATCGGCACTAGTGAGGGGTTCGAGTACTCCTCCGCTGTTAGTGCGCTTAATGGTTCATGGAGTTATGAGCAGCTCAGTCAGTTTTTAGAAAATCCACAGAAATTTGCACCTAAAACCCTTATGAGTTTTGCAGGCCTAAAGAGTAGCCAAGACCAGGCTGATGTGATTGCCTATTTACGAACCCAGAGTGACACATTATTCCCGCTCCCAGACGTAACGGGTGAGGCACCAGCACGTACTACGGTCGAAGTTGATGATTACGCAGGCCTACCCGAAGGCTTAGGGCGTGAAGAGGTGTTTTATACCTGTCAGGCTTGTCATTCACTTAAAATGGTCACTCAGCAAGGGTTAAGCCACGAAGGGTGGGATGAAACGTTGGATTGGATGGTCGAAGAGCAGGGTATGGATGAGTTGGACGACTCAACTCGAAAACTGATTCTTGATTATTTGGCGACGTACTTTAATGTGCCGGACTAAAGCCTTGTAAGCGTGTTTTAGAGGTCTTTTTGCTGTGCTCATGATGAACTTTAACAACCGATTAAACCTTTCATAGCCTCAGGCGGTTACGTAAAAATAATCAAGCACAGCGTCAAGTGATGCTGTGCTCATAAACTTCCATGAAAATTTCAAATTGAGTTGAATTGCCCCCCCCAATCTGTATCACAACCGTGCTCTTAGAGGTGAGTGACAGCGAATAATGAAACGTTACAATATGAATATAACCTGATAGTGTGTATGCCTATTTGATGGCACTCCTTTAGGTGGTTAGGCAATAACCGAGTCAGGGGATGCTAAGTGGGTCTGTTAGCTGTCTTGCTGAGGTAATAATGTCACCTTATATATGTGTGTATGATGTGGAGCTCGAGGCGAAGATGTCATGGCTACTGAGAGGGGTTGTACCACTATGAGAGTAAGTGCATTACTATTTGGCTTATGGGTGTTGTTACTGTTTTTGCCGATGTCAGCCTTGGTTGCAGATCCTGCGCCTTCGTTCCAAATTCCAACCAATGACGGTGTGATTGAACTCAAAGACCTTAAGGGGGAAGTCGTTTATCTCGATTTCTGGGCTTCTTGGTGTGGTCCTTGTCGTAAATCGATGCCTTGGTTAAACCGTATGCAAGAGAAATATGACGATGCGGGTTTCAGGGTTATCGGCGTTAATTTGGATAAGGAGCGTGAACTGGCAGATGAGTTCTTGCAGACTGTGCCCGTTAATTTTCAGCTTGTTTATGATCCAGAGGGTAAACTCGCTTCCCAGTATCAGCTACTTGGTATGCCCAACTCTTTTATGATTGGTCGTGATGGCATGATTCAGCAACGCCATGTTGGGTTTATGGAGAGTAAACTTGCCGAGTATGAAGAGCAAATTCTCCAACTACTTAAGCAGTAGCCGTGATACCGGGTACTCCTATCGATGAGGTATCAATGATGAAACGATTTACAGGCTATTTAAAAGGCGCTGGTGGTTTTTCTGACCCGATAGTGAAGTTTGGGCTAATCGCTCTATTAGTTCTTCTTAGTAGTGGTTGCGCCAATATGGGGGTAGAGCCTTGGGAGCGTGATTTACTCGCTAAGCCAGAAATGGCGCTCAATTCCGATGCCATTCAATCGTCACTGGATGATCATATCTATTTTAGTAAAGAGGCCTCCAGCGGTGGTCGTAGCTTTGCAGGGGGAGGTTGCGGGTGCAATTGAAAAAAAAGCGTATTCGCGGCGCGCTGGCAACCGCTAGTTGTACTCTGTTAGGCCTCTCAAATGCGGCATCTGCTGAAGAGCCTTGGCAGTTTGATTCAGCCGTATTGTTTTATAGTGAAACTGACCGTGTGCAAGCCGTTGAGCCTGTTGTAACAGGACGTAAAAATTTTGGTGATGACCATTGGTTGAACCTAAAAATGGTGGTGGATGTCTTGACAGGTGCCTCGGCGAATGGCGCAACGGCCTCGGGTGTGGCACAGACCTTTACTCGACCTTCGGGCAAGGGGACATATACGGCGGCTGAGGGTGAAACCCCATTGGATGATACCTTTAAGGATACGCGGGTCGCCTTGAGTGCTTCCTGGGAGCAGCCCTATACGCGCTTAACTAAAGTCACCTATGGTGCTAATTTTTCTGCCGAGTATGATTTTCGCTCTCTTAGCGGCAATGTCTCGGTGGCCCATGATATGAATAAGCGCAATACCACATTGAGCGCGGGTATCTCGGTTGAATCTGATCAAATTACACCGGAAGGCGGTATTCCGACACCGTTTGCAGAGATGGTCGCCGCAGGCAACACAACACCCCGTGAGGGCGATAGTGAAACCCGCTCGGTGATAGATTTGCTCACAGGGGTCACCCAGGTGGTGAACCGTCGCATGTTAATGCAGTTTAATTATGGCATTAGCTCATCGAGCGGTTATATGACAGATCCATTTAAGATTATTAGCGTTATCGATGGCACCACGGGTACCAATACCGCGGGTACTCAAGGCTTGCCGTATCAATATTTTTACGAAAAACGTCCAGATAGTCGCACCAAACAGAGTCTCTTTTGGCAGAGTAAATATCATCTGAGTAAAGACGTTGTAGACATCTCCTATCGTTATGTTTGGGATGACTGGGGAATTACATCCCATACCTTGGAGGGCACCTATCGTTGGAAGCTGAAGGGGAGTCATTACCTAGAACCCCACGTGCGTTTTTATCAACAGGGTGAGGCAGATTTTTATCGCCACAGCTTAGTGGAGGGAGAGGCACTACCTGAATATGCCAGTGCTGATTATCGACTGGGTGAGTTTACAGGTATTACCTTAGGCTTGAAATATGGCATGAAAATCAGCGGCAATGACGCCAGCCTACGGGTTGAGTATTACAACCAAAGCGGCGATAGTAGCCCTAACGATGCCATTGGTGCACAGAAAAATCAGGACCTGTTTCCTGATATTAATGCCATGCTTCTACAGCTACGTTATACCTTCTAAAGGTTTCGATTATTGATACTAACAACGGTTTGGGTGAGGAGGGATGAGACCTTGTTTGTGGTAAACAAGGCTGATTACTTTCTTGCTTAAATTACCGACTTAATCACTTGATGAATCAACAACGCTCAACTTCTTTACATGCTCGTGACGGTTACTGGCTAGGCGCATTTCAAGCGATGGCCAGCCCGTGTGAGTTGTTGGTTGAAACCGACGACAAAGCGCTTGCGGAGCATCTCTTACAACTCGCGGCAAATGAGGCTTGGCGTATTGAGCGAACCTTTAGCCGTTATCGTGATGACAATATCATCCACGCGATCAACCACAATAAGGGAAAGCCCCATAAGGTTGATGCAGAGACAACGCAGTTGATCAACTTTGCTTACCAATGTTATGAGCTAAGTGATGGCCTATTCGATGTTACATCCGGCGTGCTACGTAAAATATGGACCTTTGATGGCAGTGATCGGATTGCCAGCCAAGCGCAAATTGAAGCTTGTCTACCCTTTATAGGGCTGGATAAAGCGCACTGGCAAGCGCCGTACTTCGCCCTCCCAAAAGGAATGGAAATTGATTTTGGTGGCCTCGCCAAGGAGTACGCGGTTGACCGCACCTTGCTGTTGTTGCAACAGCAAAGCAAGGCCAGCATGGTGGTAAACTTTGGCGGAGATATGCACTGCAGTGGCCCGCGTAGCAATGGACAAGCTTGGTCAGTGGGGATTGAAGACCCCAGTAATGAAGCCCACCCCCATCGGCTTTTGCAAATTCATCACGGTGCCTTGGCGACCAGTGGTGATGCGCGTTGTTATTTACTGAAAGACGGCAAACGTTATAGCCATCTCCTTAATCCCCTCACGGGCTGGCCTGTCGAGTGTGCTCCCCGCTCCATCACCGTTGCCTGCGAAACCTGTACAGAAGCAGGCATGCTCTCCACCATGGCGCTACTGCAAGGTAAAGAGGCTGAAGATTTTTTAGAGGCTCAGGAAGTGCAGTATTGGTGTGTGAGATAGGGTGTATGGATCAGCAAAGTTGGGTATATATGAACAAAATGGATGAAATCTCTTGAGAGGGTATTGATGAAGCTGGCGGTTGTGGTAATAATTTTAATGACTTTTACAGGATGTAGTACCTTTAAATCGGAATATGTTGACGTGAAGGATTATGACTTTTCACATTCATTAGATGAGCTGCAAACCAGCAATCCAGAGCTAGAGACCTATAGCCTTTTTAATAACGACTACCCCGCTATTACAATGGAGTCAATTTACAGGGAGTGGGGTGATCCAGATTCGAGTCAACTAGGGTGGCTTGAGATTGGAATAAGAACGACAGTATCGATGACCTTTGGCATTTCGGGTGTATTGGCCTGGCCTTTGGTCTTAGGCACTGAAGTGATGGCCGGCCCGCCGTGTAAAATAGAAACCTGGTCTAAAGGCAATAAGCGTATAGAAGTTGAGTCTTGCCCTAAATGGATGACTGCGCGAGGAAAACCATATGTCAAAAATTGGGAATGGACGCAGACCGCTAATTTATGACGGACTACGCTAATTTCGCGGTATTAACCACTCATCTCATCTATAGATCCAGCCAGTTGTTTTTAAATCCCTCAGGTTATTAGTCCAATTTTCGCGTATAATGCGCCACTTTCGGGTCGAGAAAGCGCCATAGCGATATTTCTGGACAGTATTATTTATCCATTAAAGGAATATCTTTATGTCATTCTCCACCCTAGGCTTGTGCGATGAACTGTTAAAAGCGGTCGCCGAGCAAGGTTACACAACACCATCCCCTATTCAACTCGAGGCGATTCCGGCGGTGCTCAGTCACCGTGATGTGATGGCTGCGGCGCAGACAGGGACAGGCAAAACCGCCAGTTTTACCCTACCTATGGTTCAACAGCTGGCAGGTGGCAAACGTCCACAAGCGGGTGGCGTGCGCGCCTTGGTGTTAACACCAACCCGTGAACTAGCCGCGCAAGTGGCTGAAAGTGTGCGTAATTACAGCCGCCACATGAATATCCGCTCTGCAGTGGTCTTTGGTGGGGTGAAGATCAACCCACAGATCAGCAAATTGCAAGGCGGGGTCGATGTGTTGGTAGCAACACCGGGCCGTCTGTTAGACCTGCATAATCAACGTGTCATCAACTTTGATCAACTGGAAGTGTTGGTGCTAGATGAGGCCGATCGTATGCTGGATATGGGCTTTATCCATGATATCCGCCGTATTCAAAAATTATTACCGCAAAAGCGCCAAACTTTAATGTTCTCCGCAACCTTCTCTAAAGAGATCAAAGCCTTAGCAAAAAGCATGATCAATAATCCGGTATATGTTGAGGTAGCCGCCGCGAATAGCACCGCTGATACCGTTAATCAGCTGATTCACCCGGTGGATAAATCACGTAAGCGCGAAGTCTTGGTACATCTGATAAAAGAGAACAACTGGCATCAAGTATTGGTATTTAGTCGGACCAAGCACGGCGCTAACCGACTTGCCCGCCAGCTGGAGACTGCTGGTATCCGCGCTGCCGCAATCCATGGCGATAAAAGCCAAGGCGCACGCACCCGAGCGTTAGATAATTTTAAGAAAGGAAATATCAGTGTATTGGTGGCGACGGATATCGCCGCCCGAGGTATTGATATTGATCAACTGCCAAACGTGGTGAATTTTGATCTACCGCAAGTGCCAGAGGATTATGTACACCGCATCGGCCGTACCGGACGTGCAGGGGCAAATGGCAGCGCTGTATCACTGGTGAGTGCGGATGAATCTAAGCAACTCCACGCCATCGAGCGCACCATTGGACGCAAGCTAGAGCGTGAATTTGTTGAAGGCTTTATACCCAATGAAAAGGTACCCACAGAGTCATCGGGCAGTGGCCGAGGGCAAAATAACGCAAGGCGATCTGCTCCTGGTCGAGGACGCAGATAGCGCGAATAAGAAAGGGGCGTAATCGCCCCTTTTTTTTGCTTGTGGAAATGTGAAAATGCTTAGGGTCGTACTTGAATTAGGGGTTGTGGCATAAGGTGTAGTAGAGCAGAATTAAGGTAAAAATAAAGGGATCACACCAAGCTTGGAACTATTTCCATCGCCATATTTTTACCCAAACATATCTCATTGATTAATATATGAAAAATATAGTGGGTGCCGAAATTTAATGAAAGAAGATAGCACCCAGCTGCATACTATCCCCGTAAGCCGTTTTTAGATTTAAGTTGTAAACTATTGGATATAAAAAATATAGCGACGGGTGTCTGGTTTGTGTTGGACGAGATAGGAGGATAGGGGATAGTATGTAGGTTGGAGAAAATTAAACTGTTATACGTCATGAGAAAATAGCGCAAAGATGGAAATTATAGGAAAAATAATAGGGATTCGCACGTTTCAAAAAGGAGATATAGCTGCTTTTCATGAGGCGGCAATTGAATCAATTGAGCACATGTACAAATTTATGCCATGGTGTCACCCTGATTACTCAATTCAAGAAAGTGAAGCGTGGGTAATTTCAAGAATTGAAGCATGGAATAATGCCATAGAGTATAGTTTTATCATCTATTCACTTAAAACTAACGAGCTACTAGGTGGTATTGATATAAATCAAATAAATTCAAACCACAAAATAGGCAACATTGGTTATTGGATTAGAAAAAAGGCTTTAAATAAAGGTGTGGCTACAGAAGCAGCTTCGTTAATTACTGATTTTGGTTTTAACCAATTAAGTTTAAATCGGCTTGAAATTGTAACACTACCAATTAATAGTGCATGTAGAAGAGTTGCAGAGAAAGCAGGTGCAAAATATGAAGGCACATTACAACAGCGTCTTATTGTTCACGGCGAAGCATTAGATGCTTGTATGTATTCATTAGTAAAAAACGCATAACAATGTAAATAACCTTATGTTTTGTTCGCTAGCGCTCTCAAAATGACAGGTTATTTACTGCATTATGTGCAATAGTGGCCGAGAGTTATGTATTTAATTGAGAAAATAAAGGATAGCGAATACAGGGCGATATTTGAGCTTATGAAAGCCAATATGTATTTCATGCAATCTGAAATTGGTTTAGAGTGGAAGCAAAGTGAGATTGAGAGTAATTACCGAAATAAAATAAATTTTTCTATTTATAGAAAAGGTGATTTAGCTGCTTTTGTATCACTTGCTATCAATGAGTTAGATGTATTTATTCACACGCTTCAAGTTAAGGATAAATATCAGAATGGAATGGTTGGATATACGGTATTTAGACATATTTCAGAATTAGCTAAGGAGCATCAGGTCTCTACATTGAAGTGCTGTGTTTTTGAAAATAACCCAGCAAGGCATATGTATGAAAATTTAAGTTTTAGAGAAACTTCAAGAGATAATAAAGTTTTAAAAATAGAGCTAGATGTAGATTCTGTTCATTTGCGAGGAATTAGTACATAACAAGCGCATAAACTCGGACCCACCTTCGCGGTGATTTTTGTATGCTCAAGAACATAGCACACAAAAACCCCCACTAGATCGGTCCGGTTATGCTAGGCGTTCAAGCTGTAGGAAAATCAGCTCCATTTTTGGGTGAAAACTTGATCTCCTGTGTTGCGCTCTAAGAGTGTATTTCATAGTGAGGAGGGGTTTTAGTAATCCTATAATCGGTGAGTTTTTAATTGATAGAGGTTTTTCTACAGCCTCGTTACGCGCCAAATAAGTCGGTATCGTGTATCAGGGAAAAGGTTTTAGGTGTATAAATATTTAAGAGATCTTAAAAGTGCAAAAACATAGTAAGTCATTCAATTTTCGTTTAGTGAGGAAGAGTTAAAATGAGTACAGGTACAGTAAAGTGGTTCAATGCGGACAAAGGTTTTGGTTTCATTACTCCAGATGATGGAGGCAAGGATTTGTTTGTTCATCACTCTGAAATTCAAGCTGGCGGCGGCTATGCGACGCTCAGTGATGGTCAAAAAGTAGAATATGAAGTTGGGCAAGGCCAGAAAGGGCCCTGTGCTAATAAGGTTGTGCCTCTCTAACTCCGCTAATTATACGTCTTGCGTAAGCAGTAGCACATAATCGGGTAGCCGGAGGTCTTCTAGCCTCCAGCACCTTGCATGCGGCTCAGCATTTAGCGAGGTGAAGCTTATTCCATCCATCACGGAGCGCGTATAGCCCTTGGACTTTGGCTTTGCTTCTTAAGGTGACCCTATTGGGGCGTTTATTGCTTTTTCTATTCAGGATACGTCAAAATTTTCCGGTAAAAAAAGTCCCAGCAGTTTGTTTAGATGGCCATGTCCATGTTTGTAAATCACCAAATTGCCCCTTACCTACACCGTCAAGTATAAAAATACCAGAATCACCATTTGGATTCCATAGACCTATATCCCACATGCCATCACCATTGAAATCTCCCGTAAAGAAATTGGGGCTCTGAGGCATACCCCCTTTCCACTGCCAGGTTGTTGGATTACTGAAGCTCGTTTTTCCTTGGCTGAATGAGCCATACCATATTTTAACAATAGATTGCCCACTTGCATTCCATAATCCAAAGTCCCATATGCCATCGGCATTAAAATCACCAGTGAAATAGGTCCCCGACTTTGATGCGCCGTGCAATGGTTTGCTAGAAAATGTTCCAAATGTACCATCACCGATTCCGTAGAGAAGATCAGTCATTTTTTGTCCGTTAGGATTCCATAGACCGATATCCCATTTACCGTCACCATTGAAATCCCCAGTGAAGAAATTGGGGCTCTTAGGTAATCCTCCTGCCCACTGCCAGCTGGTATGGGAGTCAAAACCCCCGCCAGTTTTTCCATAGTAGATGTGAACAGTTGAATCGTTATTAATATTCCACAACCCAACATCCCAGATATCATCACTATTAAAGTCACCAGTGAAGAAGTTCTTGTCTCCGTAAGTTTCCCCAGGCCATTGCCACTTTGATTCATTAGCAAATAGCCATCCAGGGATGGATGTATTAGGGTGGATTCTTACTTTTGACTCTCCTTTGGCATTCCACAAACCGATAGACCAGCCTTTATTCTGTGGTGATGCAAATGCCTTATTTAAGTCATCTTGAGTTGGAATATTATAGAGAGTAGTAACCCAACCCTGTTGACAGGGCTTAAGCCAGTTCGATGGGTTTGGCTCATAGCTTTCATCAGAGCAATTGTCTTTAGTCATGTAGGGTATAAAAGGCGTGATGTTAGGTGGACCAGCTGGTTCAAATCCAAAAAAAAAGTCATCACATGAGGCGACCGTGACATTCATGGTATCATTGTTTTTATTGTAGTTAATGCTCGCATGTATAGACGGGCCGTAACCAGGGCAATTAAGGGTATATTCATTTTTTTGATTATCCGAAGTCGGATAATAATTAGAAAGAGCTTCTGAACTACCGCTATTGCTATAACCACCTGATATCAGTGCCTGTGGATAGGTGTTTACCGACCATGGCATATTTTCAGGGAAAATTTCTGAGTAAAAACCAGGAAAAGAACTGGTTACTTGGGTTAATACTGAGTTCGTCACATATCTGAAATAATTATCAAAACCTAAGTACGATGACGTTAGTTGTACCTCGCTACGCCAAACAGGAAATTGCGCTTTAAAATTTGTGGATGTATTTGCTATTATCGGTAAGTTTGGAAACGTCACATAGATTGATGAATAAATATTACCCGAACTTGAATATTGAGTTGCTTTTGGTATCAAAATTCCTTCATCGTTTATAAGTGTAGCAAAAAAATCCTTATTTGTTAGAGGATGACCTGCTTGAAGAATTTGATAGTAGAGTCCAGTTTTGGATTTCAAGGTCACTGTTCTATCAGGATTTAACGTATTACGACCATAAAAATATTCATATAAAGTCGAAAAAGCAGCATCACAATGACGCTGTGCATCGACTCTATCAGTTTCATTTGTTATTGTTGAAATAGCTTCTTGAGTACAGCCAAAATTATTAACAGTGCTTTTATTTTGATATCGTTCTTGAATACTTCGGACCTTATGGTGTCGAGCTTCAATAAGAAGCATCGCCGTTATATTCCTATAATGATTAACAGCCGCTAACCACCCATGAAGCTTATTGTAAAATGTTATGTCATTATATGGGGAGCTCGCAGTAGTATTTGTAGTATATTCTTCAGAAATTGACACAATTAGCGTCTTCATATAGCTATTTAGGTCATTTAGAATATTTACAAGACCCATTCCTTTATCACGAACGGGTTTGTTGTTGCTATTATAACAAGGAACGTTAGAAGAAGTGCCGTGAGTATTTAAAACGAAATTTAAATAGCAGCCTAA
>Ga0316204_10010097_pt1 | contig 12296 bp, 11 predicted proteins | sample 6monrhotite_MG_2_FD_205661 | JGI IMG/M metagenome (GOLD analysis project Ga0316204, IMG submission 205661) | Microbial mat bacterial communities from mineral coupon in-situ incubated in ocean water Damariscotta River, Maine, United States -... | ecosystem: Environmental > Aquatic > Marine >...
ATAAAATCCATGTTGGTGATTGTGTTGAAATCATGAAATCTCTTCCACAAGAGAGCGTAGATTGCGTTTTTGCGGACCCTCCTTACAATCTTCAGCTTGGAGGTGATTTGCACCGCCCTAATCATTCCAAGGTCGATGCGGTTGATAATGACTGGGATCAATTCGAGTCTTTGCAGAATTACGACGAATTCACAAGAGAATGGCTGGGAGCTGCGCGTGAGCTTATAAAGCCTGATGGATCAATCTGGGTGATTGGCAGCTATCACAATATTTTCCGCTTGGGATATATTCTTCAGGATATGGGTTTTTGGATTTTGAATGATGTGATCTGGCGTAAATCAAACCCTATGCCGAATTTTCGCGGTCGTCGTTTTACAAATGCTCATGAAACCCTTATCTGGGCAGGGAAAAGTAAGGAATCAAAGTATACTTTTAATTATGAAAGTATGAAATCACTGAACGAGGATTTACAAATGCGTAGTGATTGGCACTTGCCTCTGTGTACTGGGAGTGAGCGTCTCAAAGACGATCAGGGGAAAAAAGCTCACCCAACGCAAAAGCCGGAATCTTTGCTTTATCGTGTGTTGATGGCGTCCACGCGTAAGGACGAGACTATTCTTGACCCGTTTTTTGGTACAGGCACGACAGGTGCCGTTGCCAAGGCTTTAGGGCGCAATTTCATTGGGCTTGAAAGAGAACAAGAATATGCTGATCATGCACAGAAGCGTATTGATGGCATTAAAACGCACGAAGAGAATGTGTTGAATATTACGCCAAAACGCGAACAGCCGCGCATACCTTTCGGCACATTGATTGAGCGCGGATTGTTGAAACCGGGAACTGTTCTTACGGATTCAAAGAAACGTCACAGCGCGAAAGTTCACACGGATGGCAGTCTGATAGCGATGAATCGTATAGAAAGCATGCAGGGCTCTATTCATAAAGTTGGAGCCGCCGTCCAAGGTGCGCCATCATGTAATGGATGGACATTTTGGCATTATAAAGATGGCAAAACTGTGAAACCTATTGATGCCTTAAGAGAGCAAGTGCGATCGCAAGCGGCTTATCGGCTTTAAAATCAGGGCTATTTAGCTTCTTCTGTGGTTTCGAAATCCCGCCTCTTTTTTTTCATTTGTTTTTTCAAGCGTTCCTGATAGCGTTTTTTCATCTCTATTTCCATTTTGGAGCGCTCTTTTTTACGGCGGAAGTTTTCGGAGAACATTAAGAGCTGCCGATCACGGTCACCGTAAATTTCATAACCTTCCAGAACCGCAAGGACCTTGGAAAGCTTGTATTCTTTATTTTGCAGATCCTCTTTATAAGAAAAAACTCTCATCTTCATAACCAGATATGCATCTCTGGATTTATATAAATCATCTTTATTTCTAATCCTTACCCCTTGGGCGCGGCCTTCTTCTATTTGCTCCCTGATATAGGCCTCTGCGACGGCTGGGTCTACGGGGATTGTATTGATCGTAAAGGGCCTGTTAAGCTCAACATATAAGCCTTTTGGATATCCAGCCACATGGTGACTGTAGGGTTTGTCGCATACTTCCTGAAAAATATCCTCGGCCAGAACTTCAAAACGTCTTATGCCTTCGATTTTATAGGGGGCCCAAACGTCAAAGGCCTTTTTCTCAAGGTCGTACTCTGCAAAACGTAGCGGTTGGACAAATTCAAAATGTGTGGGGAATTCTTTTTTGCTTCCCTCAAGAAACGTACGGGCTGATTTTCTGATGTCGTTCCATTCAAACTCGTTTTCCGAGTAGTCTTTGTAAAGATTACATTCGTTGATAAAGAGGAAATTATCGATATCTGAATCCTTAACCGGATTAAATTTTGATAAAGCCCAGTAAAGTTGAGAGAGCGATTTCAATGTGGGTGTTTCGTATATGATATGCTTTTTACTTTCTTTAGCATGGGAGCTGGAAACAGGCCCAACAAGAACAGAAACTAGGAAAACCAAAAAGAGCTTTTTAAGCATTATCTTAAACACCACCATATTCAATAACTCATCTGTTTAAGTATACGCTTTCAAGGCGATGCAATCAACTTTCGCTTATTGTATATGTACGATGTCGAAAGCCTTACGAAAGACTGTTGGAAGCTTTTCGCTCTGTTTAAGCGGGTCAGACCAAAACAGATCGGGGTTCAGATCTAATAGCTCTCCTCTGTAAAGACGAAGCTCCAAATCAAAATGCGTAAATGTATGAAAGACACTGAGGTTGCCTGCTTTAGTGTTTTGTAAAAACTCGGGATGCTCCAATCCCTGCTCTTCTTTTTCCCAATTAGATGTGGGCAAGCCAATCATGCCCCCCAAAAGCCCTTTGTTTGGACGCTGATGAAACAAAACATCTCCGGTATCGTTTGTGATCCAGTAAACATTGCCATAGCGTGTTAGGCGCTCTCCTTTTTTAACTTTGTTTGGAAGTTTAGCCTGTATGCCTTTGGTGCGCGCTATACAGCCCTTGTTTAAAGGGCATTTATCACATCTTGGCACCTTGGGGATGCAGACCGTCGCGCCAAGATCCATAAAGCTTTGCGCTAGATCTCCGGGGCGTTCCGCAAATGTTTTGTAAAATCTATGGGCTAATGCTTTTAAGGTCTTTTTTGATTTTGGTAATGGGTCTTCAACAGCAAATAAACGGGACATCACCCGCTCTACGTTTCCATCAACGACGGTGGCGGGCTTATTAAACGCGATTGCTGTAATCGCGGCGCTTGTATAATCCCCTACTCCCGGCAGTTTTTTTAACTCTTCCTGATCGTTGGGGAAGATACCGTCAAAATCAGTGACTACAATTTGAGCGCATTTATGAAGGTTGCGGGCGCGAGCATAGTAACCAAGACCGGCCCATGCAGCCATGATGTCTTCTTGCCCGGCGGCGGCAAGATCGTGAACTGTGGGCCATAAATCAAGGAATTTCAGATAATAGGCTTTAACGGCCTGTACCGTTGTTTGTTGGCACATTATTTCTGAAAGCCATATGTGGTAAGGATTAGACGCGGCGCCCGGCTTTCTCCTCCAGGGGATGTCTCGCCGGTGGAGGTCGTACCAGGCCAGCAATTGTCCCCGATATTTTTGAATATCTTTATTTGAAACCTTGCTGTTTTCGGGGTCTGCTGCCATTCTCACGACTTCTGTTATTAATAAAGAATATTAAAAAGCATCAATGCGTACTTTGTCCGAGGCTACGGCCAAAATTGCTGGAAAAAGCTTTGAGCGTAAATATATAGCGCTTGGGCGAATTGTGAACAACTGGAATGATATTGTTGGCGAGAAGCTTGCCGATAAAGCCCAGCCTGTCAAAATTTCATACCGCAAAAAGAAAGGGGCTTCGAAACCGGACGCAACGTTGGAAATCGCAGCGAGTAGTTCAAATGCGACGGTTCTTCATTATCAAAAGGATCTTATCCTTGAGCGTATAAACCAGATTTTCGGAGAACAGTGGATTTCGGCCATACGCTTTGTAAATGTTCCTTCCAACACACAAGGTAAAATTCTTAAAAAAGCAAAAGCCCCCTTGACTGAAAGCGAAAAAAAGACTTTATCCGATATGGTATTTGATATTGAAGATGGTGAAATAAGAAGCCGTCTTGAACATCTTGGGCAAGCAATCATAATGGATGAGAAATCATGAAAGTGAACGCGATCACTCTGCGATCAGGAAATGTTATCGATTACAATGACAAGCTTTATGTCGTTGTGAAAAATGATATTCAGCAACCGGGCAAAGGCGCATCTGTTGCGCAGGTTGAGTTGAAAGACATTCGTACAGGCAATAAGGATAATGTTCGCTTCCGTACTCAGGAAACCGTTGAGCGGGTTCGCCTTGAGCAGGATGATCATCAGTTTCTTTTCGCTGAGGGTGATGATTACACTTTTATGCATCAGGAAAGCTTTGAACAAGTTGTCATTAACAAAGAGCTTATTGGTCAACCTGCTGCTTATATTCAAGAGGGTATGGTTGTTGAAATTGAAACACATGAAGGGGAGCCTTTGGGTGTTCGCCTTCCGGATACCGTTACCGTAGAGATTGTTGAAGCCGAGCCTGTTGTAAAAGGGCAGACCGCTACGACCTCATATAAGCCGGCTATATTAGCGAACGGTGTAAAAGTCATGGTTCCTCCGCACATTGAATCAGGTACGCGTGTTGTTGTTAAAACCGAAGACGGCGCTTATGTAGAACGGGCAAGAGATTAATGGCTTCTATTATATCCCCTATTATGAACGTTATGATGCGTGCGGCGGACAAAGCTGCGCGCTCCCTTATCCGTGATTTTGGTGAGGTTGAACAGCTTCAGGTTTCCAAGAAAGGTCCCGGAGACTTTGTGAGCGCTGCGGACAAACGCGCAGAGGAAATTATTCACGAGGAGCTTAAAAAAGGGCAACCTACATATGGTTTTCTTATGGAGGAAAGCGGCGAACATGAAGGTTCTAATCCTGATATGAGATGGATTGTAGACCCTCTGGATGGTACGACAAACTTTCTCCACGGGATACCGCACTGGTGCATTTCGATTGCTCTGGAAGCACGCGGTGAGCTTACGCATGCATTGATTCTTGACCCTGTGAAAGATGAATTATTTACGGCGGAGAAAAACGGCGGGGCTTTTGTTCACCGTAATAAACGCTTGAGAGTGTCCGGCAGAAGCAACATGGAACGATCAATGGTTATTACGGGAGCGCCGCGCAGGGCAAAATCTTCACAAGATCGCTTCATTAAAGAATATGTAGCGGTTCAAAATACAGGCGTTGCCTTGCGTCGTTATGGCGCGGCGGCGCTTGATCTGGCTTATGTCGCTGCCGGGCGGGCAGAGGCTTTCTGGGAACGGGATCTGAAACCGTGGGATGTTGCTGCGGGAATACTTATTGTCAAAGAATCTGGAGGTTTTATTGCAGACCTCGACAGTCATAAATCAAACCCTCTTGAAACTGGTAACATATTGGCCGGTAACGAAGGGCTCTTTAACGACATGAAGAAAGTGCTGAAGAGCGCTTAGGGCGTTTTCTTATGATTAGGTTTTGTCTGTTTTTTCATTTTTTATGCTTTTTTATGAACGCTAATATTGCTTATGCTCAAAGCAGTAATATTGAGATTAACCTTGATGCCTTAGAAAGCTACGCCCCTCCCCCTATGTTCGAACCAGAACAGCCGAACGCTCAGGATGGATTGTTACCTTTGCCTGAGCCATCTTCTTTGAATAAAAAAAGAGTGAATGTGCCTCTTCCAGAGAAAAAGCCCGTTTTTATCAAGCGGCGATCATATGATGCGTCAAAAGAAATAGATATTGACGCCAGCCAGGTTGTTCTTCAAACGGCTCAGGATATTTTAAAACAAATCGATGGTGTTGATGGCACCTTATCTCATGAAACAGCTAAGGGAGAAGCAGCGCCTCCTGTGGTAAAGGTTGAAAGCCCTCCTGCCCCCTCAATCAAAGAGAGAGCGGTTTTATCCGAGCAGGGTGATTTCAATCTTGTGCTGCCTTTTAAGCCACAACAAAATGAATTATCCGACGAGCACAAGAAAATCTTACTACAGCAAGTCCTTCTTAGGCTTCAAAAATATGAAAATGCCCGCCTTGAAATTAAATCCTATGCATCCAGTCTAGAGGCGCAAGCCACATATGCCAGACGCCTGTCTCTTATCAGAGCTCTGGCTGTGCAAAAATTTTTGATCGATAAAAACATTCCGGAAACATCTATTTTTGTGCGGCCTTTAGGCGCAGATAATAACGGAAGCGCCGATTATATCGAACTCATAATTTCCAGAATATAAGCAGCAGTATTGAGTATTATCGATTTCTATCCATGTGGATAAGGGCAGCTTAAAGCCCCAGTATCATTGACACCCGCCCCCTATCGATGGGAGTTTTATCTTGTATTTTGAGTGCAAAAATTGCTAAACAATCTTTTAGATAGTGCATCTTTTATGTGGAGTGCTATTTAAAATATTAACCTATGAAAGATTTAGAGATGGCCACCCCCCCTAAAGACTCCCCTGCAGATAATGGATCTTCGAAAAATTCTGATAAAAAATTATTTATTGGTTTGGGGACTTTGTTTCTTTTTATGGCAATTGCCTATGGCCTTTCATTAGGTCCCTTAAACCCCGATCAAGAAAATGTTGTTGTTGAGGGAGATCAAGCGGCTGAGATCGAACAGGCTTTTTCTGAAACGGAGAGTGTAGGTGAGACTACCCCCGAGACATCATTCGATCTGAGTCAGACACGCCAAGAGCGTGTTTTGGGTGATCGGTCTGCTCCTATAAAAATTACAGAGCATAGCTCCCTTACTTGTGGTCGTTGTGGTCAATTTCATACACATACTTTTAAGAAATTTAAATCTGCTTACATAGATACAGGTAAAGCTTATTTAGTGTTTTCCGACTTTCCTTTGAATGCTCCGGCCCTCCATGCGACTATGGTTGCCAGATGTATTAGTGAGGAGCGTTATTTTGATTTTACCCAGCAGCTTTTTGAGAAACAGGAAGAATGGGCTCGCGAGGCAGACTACCTCTCTTACCTTGAAGAGAAAGCTGCTGGGTTTGGGCTTGGTGAAAGTGAATTCAAATCTTGCGTTCAAAACGAAGAGCTCCAAGAGGTTATTCTAAAACGTATGCAAGCGGTGCAAGCACAATGGGAAGTGCGTTCTACGCCTAGCTTTGTTATCAATAATCAAAAAGTGATAACAGGTGCGCTTTCATTCGAAGCGTTTGATAAGGCCATTCAGGATGCTGTTACAGCAATTGAAGAAGAGCAAGCATCCCCAAAAGGGCCTGATGCTCCCTCCTTCACCCCTTCTGAAGAGCGTGTCAACGAGGGCCAATGATCCAATTCAACCGACTGCGTATTAACGGCTTTAAATCCTTTGTTGACCGGACCGAACTTGATATTGGTTCAGGTTTAAACGGGGTGGTTGGTCCCAACGGGTGCGGGAAGTCCAATCTTGTCGAAGCGTTACGTTGGGTTATGGGAGAAAACTCTGCGAAGCGCATGCGTGGCGGCGGTATGGAAGATGTTATCTTTAACGGTACGTCGCAACGTTCAAAGCGTAATATTGCAGAAGTTTCTTTGTTGCTGGATAATTCGGCGCGTACGGCGCCAGCGGTCTATAACAACTCGGATGAGATCGAAATCACACGTAAAATTGAGCGTGATCGCGGTTCTAATTACAAAATCAATGGAAAAACCGTTCGTGCGCGTGATGTGCAAATGCTGTTTGCAGACACAGTTACTGGCGCGAATTCTCCTGCGATGGTTTCCCAGGGGCGTATAACCCAGATTATAAACTCCAAACCACTGGAGCGTCGTTTAGTCCTTGAAGAATCAGCCGGTATTTCAGGTCTTTTTGCCCGTAGGCATGAGGCAGAGCTACGGTTAAAGGCTGCTGACACAAATCTTTTACGCATCGAAGATATTCTTGGCAGCATGGAGGGGCGTTTGAATGCACTCAAGCGCCAAGCGCGTCAGGCAACGCGCTATAGGAATGTCAGCACCCAAATCCGTCAAATGGAAATTTTGATTGCGTATATGGAGTTTCAAGCGCTGGAAGGACGAATGCGTGACATGCGGAAGAACTTCGAGGAAGCGGAGTCTTTAGTTGCGGAGCGTTTAAGTGTTGTGACGGCCCTCACAAAAACGCAGATGACACAAGCAGAAGACCTCCCTGCCCTGCGTCAAAAAGAGGCAGAAATTTCAGCATCATTGCAGACGCAAAGATTAGCCTTACAACGTCTTGAGGATGAAAGCGCACGTGTAGAGCAGCTCATAGAAGAGAATAAAGAGCAGCTGGAGCAGGCCTTAACTGATCAAGGGCATGAATCTGCCAGTCTTGAGGAAAGCAAAGAACTTTTAAGCAGGCTTGAAGAAGAGCATGCTAAAATTATAGCAGAACAGAAGGCTGAAGACGGGCAGCTTGAAATAAAAGATCAAGCGAGAACAGCGCTTGAAAAAAATGTTTTGATTCTTGAAGAGCAATATAATGCTTTAATGCAAGGTACGGCTGAAGCTAAGGCGCGTAAGGAATCTTTAGCACAGAGGATGGAGGCAAATAAAAGCCGGCTTGAAACAATTCAGGGGCGGAAACTTTCAGCTGAAAACGATTTAAAGGCGCTTCAATCTTCAGAGAGTAATGAGAAAAACGCGAGCTATGAAGACGTTATTATTTGCCTGGAAAAGAAAAAAGAAGAAACAGAAAAAGCAATAGATAAAGCTCAAGAAAGCCTCGAGAATATCTCTAAGGATATTGAAAGTGCTAGAGTCTCCCTTCAAAATACAGAAAACAAAAAATCTGAATTTGATACGGAAATCAGTGTATTAGAAAATATTCTTAAATCAAACAACGAGGAAGATTTTACTCCAGTTTTGCAGGATGTATCTGCGGCCCAAGGCTTTGAGAAGGCTCTATCACGCGCTTTGGGTGATTCTCTTATGGCCTCTCTCGATGAAAAAGCATCTTCCACATGGCTTAAACTTGAGAAGGTTAAGGAGGACCTCCCCTCCCTCCCTGAAAGTGCAGAAGAATTACGCCCTCACGTTAAGGCACCGGAAGTGTTGAATATCGCACTAAGCCAAATTGGTGTTGTTGATGATACTCAAACCGGACATCGTGTATGGCAAGGTCTTAAACCCGGACAGTCTTTAGTTTCCAAGGATGGGACCTATTGGCGTTGGGACGGTTTTTGTGTGAAATCAGACGCCCCGGATCGTCACGCTCAACAGTTGGAACAGCAAAACAAACTAAAAGAACTGATTAAAAACCGTCCTCAAATTGAAGAAGAGCGCACAGCGGCCCAAAAAACACTAGAAGATCTGCTCTGCGCGCAAAAGCAAGATAGAGAAGTACTGCAAAGTGCCCAAACTGATTTACGCGCCATTAGTAACGAAGTATCAGAGCAACGCAGTGAGTGGGCATCACACCGCGAGCGGCTGGCCAAGACAAATAGTGAAGTTAGCCGTCTTCAAGACTTAATTGAAACAACAGAGCGTGATGCCAGAGACCTTGAGGCCGCTATAAAGTCTGACGATCAAGAGCTTTCTGCTTATGAAAGCGCAAGTGATGGTGATAAAGAGCATCAGCTTGAAAAGCTTCGAGATACACTTCATGAAGCGCGTCAGAGCTATGCTGCGGCTGTACGCGCTTATGATATTTACGTTCAGGAGCAAAACACGCGTCATGCCAGGCTGCAAGCCATGGGGGATGAGCGTGTAAATTTGCAAAACCGCTCAATTCGCTCCAGAGAGCGTACAAAAGGATTGAATGAGCGTATCGAGGGTCTTTCAGAAAAGCTGAAAACACTTGATTCGCGGCCCGGTGATTTCGAGGCAGACAAAGATAAATTTCTGAATAATATTTCTGACATTGAAGCCCGTAGAAATGACGCAGCGGAAAAATTGGCCGAAGTCGAAAATGAAGTCACGGAAACAGGAAAGGCCCTCAAAGAAGCCGAACGGGTTTTAGGGGAATCAAGAGAGGCGCGTGCGCACTCACAGGCCCTGTTCTCTTCGATTCAGGAGCAACGCGATGCTCTCAGCGCTTCTATTCATGAAAACTTTGAAATGAAGCCAGAGGACCTCCCCAAGCATTCCGCCATTGATATGGATCAGAATCTGGGGGATCTCGAATCGTTAAAAGGTAAAAAAGAAAAGCTCATCCGTGAGCGAGAGCAGATTGGAGCCGTTAACCTGCGCGCAGAAGAAGAGGCGCTTGAACTCGAAAAAGAAGTTGGCGGATTACTTCATGAACGCAATGATCTGGTTCAGGCTATTGAGGAGTTGCGTAGCGGTATCCAGAAAATTAATGTAGAGGCTCGTGAACGTTTGCTTGCGGCATTTGATCACGTCAATGGACATTTTCAGAATTTATTTGTACGTTTATTTGGTGGCGGTAAGGCTCACTTGGCTCTTGTCGAATCGGATGATCCGTTGAACTCTGGTCTGGAAATTTTTGCACAGCCACCGGGTAAGTCATTGCAATCGCTCTCTTTGCTTTCCGGCGGAGAGCAAACCATGGCTTCTATCGCTCTCATTTTTGCGATGTTTCTGACAAACCCTTCACCAATATGCGTACTGGATGAGATTGATGCGCCGCTGGATGATGCCAATGTTGACCGTGTTTGTGACCTGCTTGATGAAATAGCAGAACGCGGTGAGACACGCTTTCTGATCATTACGCACCATCGCTTGAGCATGGCCCGTATGGACCGTCTGTACGGTGTTACGATGGCTGAAAAAGGTGTGTCACAGCTTGTCTCCGTCGATTTGCAGCAGAGCTTTGACTTCCTTGAAGATGCCGCATAAAATCAGGTCATGAAAGCAGGTTCTGAATTTTTAAGTACGGTCATTGGTGCGGGTCTTTTGGGCTTCGGTATAGACCGGTATTTCGAAATACAGCCGTGGGCTATGATTATTCTTTTATTGGCTGGTTTTGTAGGGGCAACCATGCGCGCGCAACATCTCATGAACAAAAAAGATTAATTTTTTTACCAATGCCCATTGCATACAGGTCAAAAACTCGCTATTAAACTTGCAAAATTCTACGGAACAGGAGTTATTGAATGGCGAGTCCCGTTCATCAGTTTGTAATTCAGGAGATCGTCGCATTTCCACCAGAGACAGGCGCTCTGTCTTTTACCAATTCCTCTTTATGGATGTTTTTCGGTATCGTTCTTTCGACGATGTTTCTTTCTATCGCCATGCGAAGAAAGGAAATGGTTCCCGGGCGTATGCAAGTCTTTGCAGAGATGCTTTATGAATTCATTGCGAAAATGGTGCGTGATAATATTGGTCCAAAAGGGCGCGCTTACTTTCCGTTTGTCTTCACCATTTTTGTTTTTGTGCTTATGGGGAATGTCATGGGGCTGCTTCCATACTCATTTACATATACAAGTCATTTAGCGGTTACAGGTGGTTTGGCGCTTGCGGTATTCCTGGCTGTCATTGTTTTTGGTATTTTCAATCATGGTTTAAAGTTTTTCTCTCTGTTCGTGCCATCCGGTGTGCCGTGGTGGGTTTTGCCTCTTATTATTCCCATTGAGCTGATTTCATTCTTTGTGCGTCCGCTGACACTGTCTGTGCGTTTATTCGCAAATATGATGGCCGGTCACATTATGCTTAAAATCATTGCCGGATTTGCTGTTGGGGCCTCTGGAATGGCGACATGGGGTTTTATGGTCGGGTTTGCACCAGCCTTTATTGGCATTCTTATGTTACTGTTTGAATTATTGGTGGCCTTAATTCAGGCTTATGTATTTGCGATTTTATCGTGTGTTTATCTGAAAGACTCTGTTGATCTTCACCACTGAGTGTGCGATCACATTTCACAGGTTAACGTCCACGTATAAAAAATTTAGTTTAATAGTAAAAAAAAGGAAACGAAAAATGGAATTAGAATCAGCTAGACTTATCGCCGGCGCACTTGCAATGCTTCCCGCTTTTGGTGCAGCCATCGGTTTGGGCTTGTACTTTAAAGCTTATGTTGAAGGCGTTGCCCGCAACCCGCAGGCAAAAGAGCTTATGGACAAAAACTTCTTCCTGATCCTTGCCTTCATTGAAGCGCTTGGGATTATTCCTATCGGCCTTGGCGCCGCTATGCTGTTTGGTTAAGCCGAAAGCAGAGAGGAAACTATGATGCGGTCAACCCGTTTCATTCATAAAAACCTGAAAAGAATGGGAGCGTTTGTTTTTGCAACGGCCGCTCTCTTTTCATCCTCTGTTTTTGCAGCGGATCCCTCGCATGGTGGTGATTATAAGGACGTTGATGGTCTTCCCCAGCTGGACTTTACAACATACCCAAGTCAAATTTTCTGGTTGTTTACGGCATTCATTATCCTCTATCTCTTCTTTTCGAAAAAAACGTTGCCGGAGATTTCGTCGACGATCGAAGGACGACGTGAGCATATTCAAGGGGATTTAGATAATGCGGATCGTTTAAAGAAAGAGGCCGAGGATGTTCACAACGCGTATGAAGACGCTTTGGCCGGTGCGCGCATGAAAGCTTCGGAGCAATTCAAAAAAACCGAAGACAAAATAAAAGCAAATGCCAATAAGAAGCTGGAAGAGTTTAAAACTCGTTCCGAAGAGGCAACTGGCGACACCGAGAAACTTCTCGAAAAGGCTAAAGCCGATGCTATTGGTGATATGCACAATATTGCGGCTGAAGTTGCTAGCCTTGCAGCAGAAAAAATAGTTGGTGTTCCTGCTGATATAGATAATGCCAAGACTGTCGTTAAAAACATCGATAAAAAGGCAGCGTAAGAGAGAATAGTAATGGATTTTTTACTTGATACAGACAT